>Ga0209563_100174_pt1 | contig 44452 bp, 37 predicted proteins | sample AraplaCvi_mMF_r2_FD_184271 | JGI IMG/M metagenome (GOLD analysis project Ga0209563, IMG submission 184271) | Arabidopsis root microbial communities from North Carolina, USA - plate scrape CL_Cvi_mMF_r2 (SPAdes) (version 2) | ecosystem: Host-associated > Plants > Roots > Endosphere | place: USA... | reverse complement strand
ATGGCGGAAGTTGGACGGCCATTCAAAGCAGCAACGCCACCAGTTGGAACGCCAGTGGGCAAGGCAATGGCACCTATGCGTACCGTGCCCAAGGTTGTAACGGCGGTGGTTGCGGGCCATGGAGCAATACTGGCACCACGGTGGTGACACATCCACCAGCTAGCGCGCCGAGCGTAAGCGTGCCGGGTACCAGCAACACCGGCAGCTATACGGTGAGCTGGACCGCCGTCGCGACGGCCACCAGCTACACATTGCAGGAACAGCTCAACGGCGGCGGTTGGACGACAGTGCAAGCAAATGGCGCCACCAGTTGGGGCGCAAGCGGTCGCGGCAATGGTACTTACGGTTACCGCTTACAGGCTTGCAATGTAGGTGGCTGCGGACCATGGAGTGGCACCGCTTCGATCGTGGTCACCCTGCCGCCTGCGAGTGCGCCGACTTTGAACGTGCCGTCCAACAGCACCAGCGGCAGCTATACCGTGAGCTGGAATGGTGTGGGCACTGCCACTAGCTACACGCTGCAGGAGCAAGTCAACGGTGGCGGCTGGACCACGGTGCAAGCAAGTGGCGCTACCAGTTGGAGCACCAGCGGCCGGGCCAATGGAACTTACGGTTATCACGTGCAGGCTTGCAATGTAGGCGGTTGCGGGCCTTGGAGCGGCGTAAGCAGCGTCAGCGTGCTCAATCCTCCGCCGACGCCAACTGGGCTAACTGCAACGGATTACCTCGTGTATGAAACGGATGTCCGTCCGCCCCAAAGATATGAACTGGATGCATCGTGGTCGGCGGCGACGGGAGCGGCAAGCTACAACGTCCAGAACTGTCTGCAAAGCGGCGTTTGCACCGCGCAGACGACCACGACCTCATCGATTTCCTGGCCAGCCACGACGAGCGCAAGCGCATCGCTAAGTGTTCAGGCATGCAATGCGAGCGGTTGTTCGGCATGGAGTGCGGCCATTACGCCGCCCATCGTGCAGCAGCAGTGAGGGTGAGCCACATGAAATCGTGCATGCAAACGACTCCGTCCACATCTGGCCAAGGATTGAACCTATGAGACGCGACAAATGCGTAGTGCAGTGGCTGTTCGGATGCTTTACATTGATCGGCGCGCACGCCTGGGCTCAGGATTCGGTGACGTATGTGTATACCGATCCGCAGGGTACGACGCTCGCAGAAGCTGATGCCAGCGGTAACATTACGGCTACATTCGAGTACACGCCATATGGCACGTACGCGCCGCAAGGTACATCGAAGCCAGGGCCAATCCCCAGTGGTCCTGGATATACCGGACACGTAAATGATCCGGAGACGAATCTCGTTTACATGCAAGCGAGATATTACGATCCGGCAACAGGGCGATTTCTTTCCATTGACCCTAACCCACCGACCTCTGGCGACGTTTTCGGGTTCAATCGCAACGCTTATGCGAACAACAATCCCATTAAAAACATTGATCCTAATGGACGCAATGCCATTATTACCACTAATGCTGACGGTAGCATCAGTATCCAAGTCCCCATTAACTTTTCCGGACCGGCAGCTTCTGGGCCAAACATTACAGCTATCAAGGAAGATGTGGCTGCGCGCTGGTCAGGGGTTTACAACGTCAATGGAGAGCTCACTAAGGTTTCTGTGGCTGTTACGGATGTCACTGCTGACACACCTAGCAAAGCTGTCAATAACATCACGCTTCTGAATGGTCCTACTTCCGACAAGGCAGCTCAGGGAGCCTCCTTTGTCGGCGGTAATCATGTAAGTGGGGAATGGAATATGACCTCCAGTGGAATGAAAGTAGGGGAGGCTGCACACGAAACGGGCCACCTCATGGGCGACGCCGACTACTATACTGACAGCACTGATGCAAACGGAAACCGAATTTCAAAAGCATTAGATGGGTACGGCAAAAACTTAATGGGAGCTTTAAGTCCAGTAGTCATTACGGATAGCCGAAATATGAACGTAATTTTGCGAAGCCCCATCAACATGCACCAATCTCCACCGCCGCCGCCACCCCCTCCACCGCTCCCACCGCCACCACGACCGAATCAACACTACTAGATCATGAGGACAACGAGCGTATGCACAATCTTATAATTGCTTTGTTAGTAATGATGATAGGGTCTGCGACATCTGGTCTTGCGCGGGCAGAAGAATCTAACGCGCCTACGTCGCACACTACGCAATATATTTACTGCAATGTTTATTTGGACACTGTCTGTTTTGGCGTTGCGGCTGGCGATACTATGACAATGCAGATTCCTTCGGATTTCGTTCTCGATACAGTCCAATTGCATGATGGCATCAAGGCCATCATCTATCAGGGAAATCATCCGGAAGATGTTTTTGCTGGAAAAACGCCGATCAATTGCCCTGTGGCGACAGATTCTTATCGATGCAGTTTTATCAAGTCGAACCAAACGTACGATATTGTTTATCAGTCCACGGAAAATGCTCCAGTGATCCATATTCGCCTTACGGGAGTTACGAATAAAAGGCGGGGCGAAGCTTTAAGTTTCTTGTACGGCTTCCGGAAATGTCATGCGGTTGGACAGAGCGTGCAGTGTACGGAGGATCTTGTGTTCAAGGGCGTTGAGTAATGCCTGAACAACCTCCGAGTTACCAACGTCAGGTCAATGACGTACCGCCCTAATGGTATGAGTTCGCTTCAAGAATGCAGAAAAAAATGGGCGCGCGAGGGTTGCATTGAGATCGAGATGGCGGTGGCCCAACTAAAGAGAACGAGACTATGGAGCGCACGATTACATCATCGTCAGTCGAGTTCCTTCGATTTCTGGCTGATATATCAAACCCTGTTACCGGTCAAATTGACTTGGATGCGTTTGCTGAGCAACTCGGGATAGATAGGGAACTTCTTGTTCAACATTGGCGAGAACGTGGCGGGTTAGAGTGGTCTTCTTTCGCGGATGAGACACTGGCGGTTTTAGATGCAGCGCATGACCTTAGGGGTGATCTTAGAAAGACGATCGACTGGTACTTGTATCGGCCATTGAAAGCATTTGACATGAAGACAGCAGAGTACGTTGTCGCAAGTGGCTATGCGCGTTTGTTGGAGCGAGCGATAAAAAAGGCGAAGTATCGATATAATTTTGAACTTACTTGTAATCCACGGAACTCATTCGCCTGAGTGCACGTCTGATTCTCTTTGATATCAGTATCTTCTACACGGTTGGTTCGTACGGTCACGCAAATGGATGCGTCGGCGTCGCTATACCTAATGGCCCAGGAGCGCGGTATAACGGCTATGGCTCGAATCTGACACAGCAAATTAACGTGTCTGGTGGTATTTTTTTTGGGCCTTTGCAATACCGCTAGGTTGAACGCGCGGGCGTGTTCCAATGCGTTGGGAACAGTGATGCGGCAGATTAGCTTCTATGAGTGGTCGGCCAACCCTGAGGGCGGTGAGGCGCTGGCGTATCTAGGCACAGGACCATGTTCTGAGGTTTTGTCTAGGGAAGTCATTGTTCCTCGCGTTAGTTGTTTTTTTAGTCACCGAAACAACGACTATTTACGTTCCTTTGCGAGTTTTGGCACAACTCGATTCAATTTTGAGATGAACCAATTTGAGCCCACCTCTTTTCGCGATTCATACGAGAGGACCGGCGGACCGCTCTGGTTGATGACCCTTGCACGCGAAAATCTAATCGAAGCTTGGGCGTGTTTGCCCGAGAAACCTGACGATTCCCAAGACAGTTACTGGGTGGAAATACCCTACAAAGAGCCGCCATTTCTCACCACTGCAGATCAGGCGCTAGCAGAGCTATCCGGCGAAAAAGTGCCTGACCACCCGTTCGTTGTTTATCTACATTTCCAAGGTGCATGTGATGCACTTGCCACGCTCATTGAGTGTTGAGCGCAAACTAAGTGGTACGGAAGTCTATTGGAGGCGTTCCGCGCTGCCTTCGCTCATCCTGAATTTCGGGCCATGCACCTCCGCGCCGAAGAAACTGGCTAGGTGTTGATTTCCGCCGAAAACTGACCCGGTTTTCATCGAAATGTGAGCCACCCGTATAGTTTTGCAGGTTAGCTCAGATCAAGGTTGAGGTTGGGCTCGGCTTCTCCTTTTTGATGTCGGTCGCATGGTTTCTGAAGCGGTAACTGTCGTTGCCGGTTTCCAGGATGCGGCAACGGTGAGTGAGCCGATCAAGCAAAGCAGTGGTCATCTTGGCATCGCCAAACACGCTGGCCCATTCGGCAAAGCTGAGGTTGGTGGTAATTGGCCAGGCTGGTGTGCTCGTAGAGCTTACCGATGAGATGGAACAGTAAGGCACCACCCGCTTGTGAGAACGGCAGATAGCCCAACTCATCCAGGATCACCAGATCCGCGTCGATGAGCCGTGTGGCCAACTGGCACTGTTTACCTGCTGCCTTTTCCAGTTCCAGCGCATTGACCAACTCGATGGTCGAGAAAAAACGCACGCGCCGACGTCCATGCGTGATGGCCTGCACACCGATCGCTGTGGCCAGATGCGTTTTACCCGTGCCGGGACCGCCGACGAAGACGAGATTCTGCTGGTGATCCATGAACTCGCCCCGATGCAGTTGACGGATCAATGCTTCATCGACGGCACTCTGAGCAAAATCGAAGTTACTCAGATCCCGATAGATCGGGAACGCTACATGGTTTGGAAATTCATGACCCCAATGGAAAAGAAAAAAGGCCCTTTGGGGAACTGTATTGGCCTTTCATCTGAACGACGCCGATAGCGGCCTTGGAACCGCTGATGCTGCTGTCGAAAAGCTGAGGTCCATCGGTGTGACTCGTTCGCATCGGCCCGATCCAGAAGTTGAAGCCGCAATAGCAGGTGTCAACATCGAATTTGAAATGTTTTCCGCTTGGTACAGCATCGAGTGTCTAATTCGACGTGGCAAAAAAAACAGGTTTTAAGCACCCAACCCCTAAGCAGATCGAAGATGCCTATGAGCGATTCGAAAGAGGCTAATGTGACCACCACTAGCCCCCTGGATGCTTAGTTTACATATCGCAAAAGGCTCTCTGGGCAACTAGTTCGCGGCTGATCCCTTGAACCGTCTAACTTGCTTTACAGGTTATCTACGGATCGGGGTTTGAAAAATCCAACTCTGGTGAGCGCTCCTCGGAATAACCTGCAAGCCACATGAGTTGCCAGAACCTCCTTCCCTGAATAGCAAGTTGATTACAAATGCGGCTTCTGTCTTTCTTCGAATAAGGATCAATGCCCTTTATTAACATCACCAACCTTCGCAACTTGAAGGCTGGTGCCGACTCGGCATGCCGTGCCAGTGCGGCACGCGTGCGTGGCATTTTGTCAGGCTTGCAATCGTAACCATCAAAACCCAATTGGCGCCCTATTTCTCCTCGGCCAACACGCCGCACGACATCCACTTGCATTTCAATAGCGGCGTCTCTCGCGGCAACAATGGATTCTGCGCATTTTTTATCGAAGTCTGCCCAATCCTTGACAGGAAGGCTTCCAATCCTCTTCACGGCACATGGAAATGCCACATTAAGTTGATGTCGAAGCCACTTCACATCATGCTCTCGGAGCCAGCTATACGTGCCTTCCATATTTCTTTTAAGTTCCGATCGGCACTTAAAATTACCTATCACATTTAATAAGGATGCCCGACGGCTCTTCCGCTTATCGTTACGCACTTGCTCCTGATGCGTCGCGCCAAGACCTTCTACGCTCATAATACGAGCGACGGCGGCCACGCCAAGTCCCACTTCTGTAGCGATCGCGTTTACTGGTTCCCCATTCATCAATCTGATACGCACGCGGGCTCGCACTTCAGACGTTAGTTTCCTGCGAACGATCATGGACCCCAAGCCGTAGATGGATACCCATCTCTCAAATTGCCAAGCGGTGAGACCTGCGAGAGGCGCCGCCAAAGTAGACTTGCCTCTCACCCTCAAAATACATTTAACGAGATATTCTTTCGATATGGGTCTTTCTGGCTTTCGCTTCGCCACACTTTTCTTTGTTTCGGCATACCTTTCGTGAGTATTTGTCATTGCCTCCTGTAATTGATGGAGTCCTCCCATTAGCTGCACAACAAGCATTAAGTAGCGCTTAGTTGAATATCCAACCGGCATTGGCTGAAGCGCTAGACGAACCCAACGCTCCACTTGTTCTTGGCGACACTCGGCTCGAGTATCTGCGCATTCAGAGCCAAAGCTCCTTATTAGCGCTTTTGCAATATGTTTTGTCGCCAAAGTAGATCGTCCACGAAATCCACCGAGAGAAGTCTCCCGAATCGTTTTTGCCACTGCGAACAGATCCATCCCTAGATCTTCTTTCTGCATGGTGCACGCGTCGCGCGCATAGGCAATCACCTGCTCATTGACATCCCCCTCGGGAATGACCGTCGTGGGAGCAAATTTATGGCCCTTGCAAGCAAAGCTGGGAAGATCGAATCCCCATATATATTTCCCCCAAAGTCCACATCGCGAACATCCGCCGACCAACGGAACCTGATGCTTGGCGCAAACGGATACTCCATCCAATTGATGAGACTGATGCCACCATGAAAAGCCAAATTTGTCTTGTTCTTCGGCCACACATAAGGGGCATGCCAGTAACTTCATGAGGCGACCGCTATTTCTCACCTTTTGTCGGTAGAAATCGGTTGCTGCCGACCAGTGCGTCGCATGACCGGCAAGGCATAGTTCGCGTACTCCCGGTTCCGCGAAGTACAAATGGAAGGGTAAAGAGGAGTGTCTTATCACCGCTTCCCTGGCGGTCGGCGTGATCGATTGGCTTCCGTTTGCATGAATCAACCAGTTTAGCCACCAACTCTCTACATTAATCGTAATAGACAGTCGGTGCGGTATGTACGCTAAATAGTGATAGGCTCGCGACATTCCCGAAAGGCTGTATGAGCGAGCCATCAAGCTGTATAGGCTTTCATCGTTCATGAAGCTGGCAACAGGAAATGGGGCGCCTATATCAAGCCAATCGTTCACCTCGGTTGCCTCGTACCACGATTTAGCCTTCACACGGGCTGGTACGTTCCTCCTCTTTTCCCCCACCAAAAGCGTCGATGAAGACATGATTCGTTTACCTTTCGACTCGTGTTTCTCGCTCTTGCATGCGATGTTCGCGGGAACCTGCAGGTAGCGTCATCTCGAACCAAGGTCGATCATGCTTAAGGAACCATAGGTAGAGCGAGTTATTCTCATTACGTATATCGGACCGACGAGTGGACCTGTGCTGATTTACATAAGCCTTGAGAATTCGACGATGGCGTGCCCGCTCTGCCTCGTTACACGATGACCGCCTGCGCTCGTCAACGGACGCCGACGAACGTCTGAGACCGTTGACCGTGCTAAGCGACACGTTCCTATGAAGTGCGATTCGTTTCATGGGCAACCCTTTGCATAAATCTTTCTCGATGGCTCGTCGTGTTCTCTCACTAATGCGACCCTTTCGGGACGCCGTGGGTATTCCCAGGTAACGAGCACGCATACGCAGACTTCCTGTTGACCAACCCAACGTGTTGGCGACACTCCTGAGTGTTGCCCTTGGCTCAGCAAATGCCTCAAGCAGCGCTTGCTTGTCTGGTTGTTCGCGTCGGCGCGGCATGCCTTTTGATGAGTGAGGAGGCTCTTCCCGATAGTTCTTCCACGCCTCGATAAATGGCGACCAACCATTAAACAGCGTGGTAGCCAGCATAAGATTCATAGTCATGTTTGCGCTGTGCGAATAGAGCAGGTTTGCGAGCCATCGCGACGCGTTTTTTAAACTCCCAGGCTCAACACGACATTGAGTCGCCTCACACTGCGCAGCTATGTCGGAATACCGCAGTTTCAATCCCTTGGATAAACCCGCAATTACGAGGGCAGCCCGGTACACTTTGGGTAACACAGCGACATCCAGAGACACGTTGGTTTCGAGGATGTCATGTGCCATCAGTGCATAGCGTTTGGCGACTTCGTCTACGTGCCCTCCGAACCTCCGTACTGAGATGGTCGCGTGCGGTGGCGGTGGCAACGGAATGATCTGGAGATCACGGGACATGTCCATTTCGAAAAGAGGAACGCCATGCTTCCAGCAAACATGAACCATCGGCATCTGATGACTTCGGTGCCAGTAGGGTACACCGCACGCTTGAACATCCTCTTCGCCACACACCGGGCAGAACCGGAATGATTGCCGCCCTCTTGGCTTGATCTGAAGTATGCCATTCTCACAATGATGCATCCGTGCATCGATGAGCTTCCTGCTTAGGCACTCACGGTCCGCAGGTAGCATGAAGGCACTCAGACCATTCCAAAGAGTAAGTCGGTGCAAAACATCAGATCCCGACAAGTTCCCCTCGAGGAACTCGGCGACGCGTCCTAGACGCGAGGGGAAGCCACAGGCAAAGCCTTGGTGTCTTGGACCAAAAATGTCGGCATAAATCTGGCGCCAAGCGTGGTACCCACACAGGCAGTAGGCCCTCGCGATGACGCTCGCCAGAGATTCGTCCGGCAGCACGGCCACCGTGAGCGGCCTATTATCCATGCTGGCGTCTCTTGGGCAGTGGGAGGATCGTTGCTACGCCCTTGTCGATAAGACCCTCGGACGCTATTGCTTCGTACACATCTCCTTCTACGCGACGCAAGTCGAATGGCTGCATCTCTTGGCGCGCATCTAGTATCGGAAACGTGCTTTCCCGATCGCATTTTTTTGGGTCGATGGGCCTTCCCATGCGGGCGTTGGACGTCGCTGGCGCCGAAATGGATGGTGCTGTTATTCCGTCAGCCGTTGCTCGCCAACCGTGTGGTTGATTCTCATTTTTAGAAAGAAGACTGTCGAAGATCGGATCATCATCTGGACGGCCTGAACGAAGGAGTTGATGTGCTTCATGCAAGGGTTTAAAGGCTTTGTCGTATGTTTCGCGTAGCGTTGTCACAGTGATGCATTCCGAACCATCATCGATGGCTCGGTTTTGAGCAGCAGCGAACAATCTAACCCCGCAATCGCGGATGCCTTGGGTACAGTCATAAAAAGTTTCCTCCATTACGCTATCCAAAGGAGCTGGCTTGGTGATCCATTGATAGCGCCAGAGTGTTCGGGTGAAAAGCCTCCACATGGGATCATTCAACCGTAATCGCGGCAGGGTCACCGTCCCCACACCCGTGGCACGACGTGCATTTCTAAGCTGCTGCGTGACAATACCTTCCAACGCATATGTGCCGGCAAAGACCAGAGGAAGACCAACACCGTTAATCAAGTTGACAAAAAAGTTAAGCATCTTCTCCTGGCCACCCGCCTTGGCAGAGCGGAGATGCTGTAATTCGTCCAGAACCAGCACCCCTAAATGCAAGTTGTTGGTAATCCGATAGATGGCCTGCAGAAAGCCCTCCACAGAACAGCGCGAATGTCCCCATTCGTACAGATAAGAGGTCCCCAACAATTCATCGATATGCTCGAGGATGGCCATGCAGAGGCCCCGCAGGCCGGCATCTTGGGGGCAATCGACCTTGAGCCATACGAGCTGGGGTTCACGACTGATGCCAGGCGTTATGTCGTGATGCATGACGACTTGCGGGTAGACCGCGAGAATAGATTCAAGCAGCGTGGATTTTCCTCCACCACTCAACCCAGTAATGAGCTGGCAATTAGGCGTGGCCGCCCGCTCTCTCCTTGTGACCTCAAGCTGACCGTACATCGAGCGGCGCGCAGCTACGAGTTTTGGATCCCTGTCGACGTATCCATGCCTAAGTTCCACGTCAAGTTTTTGATGAGCAGCGACGATTTCTACAGTTGGCACACGAAACGTGTCGAGACGCTTGATTAGGTGACGACGCACCTCCTTCGGGAGCTCACGCTCCTCCGCTTGAAATGCCGGATACACCGTCATCGATTTGATAAAGTGTTCGTCCGACATGATGGGTGGAAGACATTCGATAAACGGGTTACCCGTGTATTCGGCGACAGGGGTCGCGGTATATCGCGCGTCGGGCCATGACATCATCATGTTTCCTCCTCATCACGATGAAACATGCGCCAGATGGCCGATTCTGTAGGCGTCAGAGTTTCCCGAGCGGGAAACTCTGGTGGTTCGGTGGACGATCGATCGATGCAAGCTTGCCCATAGGTCATCATTTCTTCGGCTGCACGATGCCTGCGTTGTGCGATTTTTTCGTTCTTCTTGTGCAGACGTATGTCCTTGATCCGTTGACGAGCGCTGATGTCGGTGCTCTGCGCCAGGCAGTCTTCACGGGCACGCGCTACGTCCCGGTCATTCATCGCATCCTTATTAATGAGACTTTCCATGTCTCGCTCCAAGTTGTCGCTACGCTGCAGCTTTTCAAATTTCAATAGATCCTTCGCTTCTTCCCAATGCACATTCCCGTAACGTCCGAAGGGATCCAATAATGAAGCCTCATGGATGCTAAGCCGGACACCCTTGACAGGCTTGTCAACGATCCAGATTCGTTCTGGCGTTTCATTGTGGTACCTCACGTCAACGGGAAAACGGCCGTAAGAGCGCGCTTTTTCAAACCAGCGATTTTCCAGCGCATGTCGCGATGTGTACCGCAAGCCTTCGAAGCAGATTCCATTTTCTTGCACACTCGCGATCCCGCGCGGGAGAAGATGTGCATAGATTTCATCTTCCGTTCGAGAGGGTGTGCCACCCACGAGGTGTTCCATTCCAAATTGCCATAACCCCTCAGGTGTTGGTCTGACACCTTCTGCGATCATCGCTGGCGTCGCCCGATCAGCCGCCTCATGGTGTTTGTTGAAATAGAGGATTTCCCGGATAATGATTCTCGTGAACTCAAACAGATTGAGAGTCCCGTCTAATGCATAATGACGTTCGCCACGCTCGCGAATGCGCCTAAGCACAGCGCCTGGGATAAAGTGAATGACGCCGTCATTGAGAATGCGGAATTTCCGCTCGACTAGCCCCTTCCAATCAGGCCGATAGCTGGATGCAATATCGATGGTTATCCCCAGGCCTGTGACAAGTCCCTGCGCATTGTCACCAAGCAATTCAGCGCGATCGGCAAAAACACTAATCGGAATATCATGCGCGCCCCATTCCGTAGATTCATCAAAGCCGTAGCGCAGAAGAAACGCCTTCTTGTCAGTGAAGGCGTTCAGGAGCGCCAAGCGAGCCCCCTCCCAACTCGGCCCTTCCAGCCCAATAAAAACGCCCACGATGTAGCCACTGAAGACATCAAGTACGACGTAAATGACTGGTCGCCCAATGATCCAATTTCGGTTGTACACGGACGTCAGATAGACATCGGCAATCGTCGCATCAATCTGATAGCGATCTGCCGGACCTAAGACTTCCGCACTGGAGCTCCCAACGATGGTCCGGAAGTCGCGATCGAATTTTTTCTCCCCGATATGCTTTCGCAGTAGAACGGGAAACTCGGGCAGCTTCTTGGCGTGGTAGATGAATTGCCTGAGGCTCGGCCTATCTTTCGGTAACTTTAGACCATTGTCTCTGGCGTCGGCATAGCGGAACCTGCACATATCTCTGTAGGCCTTCTCGAACGTGCAATGCTCGCCCGACGCCCAGAATTGCTGAAGTGCCCACAGGAAATTAGCCAGATCATCCTCAGTGACGTTGACGCCGATAGCTGATTCGTCATGACCAAGGACAACGGTATCCCGCCGCCTGCCGCGTTTGGCGATACCAGCGATACGGATATGTGCCTCACCACCGCGCAAGTCGAAACGGGGAAAGAAGGCATTCGGTACGCAGCCATAATAGAAAAAGCGAAATATCCCGCGATAAATCGTTTTCTTTTGAAGTTTCTTCTCGTGCGCGAATTCGGCAACGATACTTCCCAGATTTTCACAGAGCAGTTCGTGATTCATCGAACCAAGGATGGGCTTCAACAGCGCCCACCATTTATCGCGGTGCGCTATATAGGCAGCCGGAAGGTCATCTTCTGGAAGAAGCATGATGTCAGGGGGCTTGAAATCTTCGACAAAAAAACGTCCTTTCTGCCATTCGCTTTGTAATTCACTCCATGAGACGACGAATGGCTTGACCAACGGCGGAAGCATCCGAAACAGATACACCTTGTCCATGTCAGTGTTGACTTGCAAGATGCGGTGAGGAGCACTCAAGCGAAAGCCTGGATTTTGGAGCCGGATGATCCGGTATCGCGTCATTTCAAGCGGATTTGGCATGATCCTCTTCTCCGCACGGAACGCGAAGATACAACGTTGAAATGGGTGCCGACAGCTCAAGAGGGACGTGTATATCGACCTCAATCGTATGGCGCCAAACTAAGTGTTTGAATAGCAGGCTGGCGCGATTGCTTGGAAGATCGACACTCTCACCGCTACGACGAATGACTCGGTCGAGAGTGTCCGTGGGCTTGGCGCGCCCGATCGCCCATTTGAAATGATCGATGACCACGTCATCAAAGGTTTCAATTGCCCCGCGACGAAGCCATTTCAGATTGCGTGAAAGAGGCGGGGATAAGTCGCGCTCGGTAATGAGCTTCCAATCTATACCTCGCCGTTCGAAATAGCGTTTTTGTATTTCGAGTTTTTGCAACACCTTCGGATCTTGGAGGTCGCTTAGGTATTTGACTTGTCGCGCCACCCACTTTGGCGGCGTTCCGGCCAAGGTGAAAACGAAATCTTCCGTTAAAACATCATTGGAACCGGAGTGGACCAGATGTTTTATCTCCATCTCCTCGGCGATCGCTGCGGTTTCTGCACGGGAAAACAGAGGAAACTGTTCGCGTATATCGACAACTAATGATGAGTAGTCCGCGTACAGGCAGACGAGCTCTTCCAGGTCGGACAGAAGGTGATGTGCACGTCCAGTAGTTGCTCCCAGCACGATATGGGAGCGTCCTAACGAAGAAACGTCGCGAATCGTGAGCCATGGCTTATACGAGGACAATTCGCCGAGACCGCGCTTCTCCCGAATCTTCCGGGCAATGGCTGCCTCGTAATCCACCCTGCACTTGGCCAAGGGATGACCTCTGGCTGGGGACTCGTTGGATTTGTCACTTACTCCAGATTGTCACTAATTGCAAGAATTGTCATTTACTATTTGTTGTCGACAACGCGCGCCACGCCAGCTCGCTTCAAGACACGCGCACACTCTGTCAACGTCGCGCCCGTCGTAAAAACATCATCGAGCACAGCGATGTGCGCCGGCAGTTTTTCACTTTCGCGCAATGCGAATGCGTTGCGCAGGTTGTGTCGCCGCTCCAACGCATCGAGTCCGGTTTGTGCATCGGTATGTCGAACCCGCTGCAACAGATCATGGCGCCATGGAATACGCAGCGCATGTGCAAGCGGCCGCGCAAGCTCCAGCGCCTGGTTGTAGCCGCGCTCTCGCAGGCGGTGACTGTGTAGCGGCACGGGCAGAACAAGTTGTGGCAAGTCGGAAGGCTGCGGCTCGCGCTTCCACATGGTTGCAAGTACGCGTCCCGCGGCCAGATCGCGACTGAACTTGAAGCGTGTTTCCAGGCGATCCAACGGCCACGCGTAACGAAAGGGTGCCCAGGCAGCATCCCAGGGCGGCGATTTGCGTTGGCAACGACCGCACAGAGGCGCGGAAATCGGCATCGGCAAGGCGCAACGTTGGCAGCAATGCGTATTGCGCGGAAGTTCGGCCGCACAAGGTGCACACAAATCCATGCCGTCTGCCCCGGCGTCACCGCACAACAGGCAACGCCACGGCAGTAGCCACCGATATAAGGAAGAAGTCCAGCGGGTGGGCGCATCCATGCGCAAGAGCCTCGATCAGTTGTTTGGCTTGAACATCGCCGCGTCGAGGATCGACCAGAGATGGATGATCCAGCCCATCCAGAAGACCCAGAGCACGCCGGCCAGCACAAACATCAACACCGCTTTCAGGAGGCGCCCCTGCACCAGCTGGCCCAACCCCGGAATGAACAAGCTACACACGGCGGCGATGACGTTTCCCGCGCTGCCCTGAGCTGCACTCATGAATCGACTCCTTCGACGGATGATTCACGGATGGTAGAGGTTGCGTCGGCGTTCTGGAAATGTTCCCGGGTTTGCGCCTATCCCAATGAATCCAAGGACACCATTTCCAGATGGGGGGACTCGATCACCCCGGCTGATGGGTTATTCTCATAATCCTTGATATACGGTCTTTACACATAGATAGATTGCGCCAAAATAGGAGGCCTCCAAACTGTCTCCAGTCGCACCGAGCGACCTTATGGAGACCCCTCATGAACATCCGAAACGTCTTGTTCTTCATGGCCGGCACAACCTTGGCAACTGTTGGATTTGTACAAGCCGCGCCGCTCACTCACGAGATGGCGATGGCCACGCCGAACGCGCCGGTCACGGCACCCAAGCTGCAAGCAGCCATGCGCGGGCTATGGCATGGGCATGTAATGCATACGCGTGAATATGCCTTGGCCGTACATGCTCACGACAGCGCAAAAGCCAACGCCGCGACAGACGCGGTAGTCGCCAACGCCAAACAAATCGCCGATGCCGTTGCAGGCTTCTATGGCAAGACGGCCGGCGATCAGACATTGCAATTGCTGGCCGGCCATTGGGGCGGCGTGAAAGCACTGACCGACGCAAGTGCAGCCGGCGACACCGCTGCCGAACAAAAGGCCATGGCAGACCTCAACACCAATGTCACGGCCATCGCCAAGTTCTTCTCCAGCGCCAACCCCCATTTGCCGGAAAGCGCGCTGCAGAATCTGTTCGCCGTCCATGTGGCGCACCATGCCGCGCAAATTAAGCAGATCATGAGTGGCGACAACAAAGGCGAGCAGGTCACCTGGACTGAAATGCAGGCGCACATGAACACCATTGCCGATGCATTTGCCAATGGCATCGCCAAGCAATTCCCGGACAAGGCGCACTAAACGATGACGGCGCTCAGGCAACTCGGTAGCACACAGCAGCGCCTGTTGCGGCAACTGCTGATGGCGAATGAGGGCGGCACGGTGGAATCGCTATGTGCACAGTTGCACATCAGTCACAACGCCGTGCGTCAGCACCTGAGCGCCCTGATCGCGCATCACTATGTAGAGCGTACGCAATCGAGACCCAGTGGCGGACGGCCCATCGCCTGCTATCGGCTTACTGAAGAAGGGCACGGGCTATTTCCGCGCAATTACGCCACGATCGCGACGGCATTGTTAACACAGATGTACGACCAGCTCGGCGAATCTGCGATGGAAAGTTCGCTACGCGAACTCGGTCGCACGCTGGGCCGCCACGAACCAGCGCCGTCACCTGCTGCACCCTCGAAGGAAGTCGCGCATAACCTTGCGCAAAAGCTCGACTCGCTCGGTTACGAAGCGACCGCCGCGCAACGTGACGAGGAATGGCAGATCGAAGCGTTCAATTGCGTGTTTCATGCATTGGCCCGGCAGCATCCGCAAGTGTGCAAATTCGATCTGGCTTATATGGAAGCCGCCAGCGGTCGACGCGTTCACCATATGGAGTGCATCGTGCGCGGCGGGCACGTTTGCCGCTTTCGGTTAGGGGCGTTGTTGTCGCGGAACAACCAGGACGATGCGGAGGAGTGATGGCGCTCCGTCAACCATTCGCCAGCGAATCGAGTTGACAGCCTCCAGGGCGGCTTCCACACTGTGCGCCGGTTTTCCGGAGCTCTCCCATGACTGCAGCCGCTCTTCGCCACGACTGGGGCCGCGACGAAATCGTCGCCCTGTTCGCCCTGCCCTTCAACGAGCTGCTGCATCGCGCGCATGGCGTGCATCGTGAGCATCACGATCCAAATGCGGTGCAGGTGTCCACCCTGTTATCGATCAAAACCGGTGGCTGCCCGGAAGATTGCGGCTACTGCCCGCAAGCCGCGCGCTACCACACCGGCGTGAAGGCGGAAAAACTGATGTCGGTGGAGGCCGTAGTCGCACGCGCGCAGGCCGCCAAGAACGCCGGCGCCAGCCGTTTCTGCATGGGTGCCGCCTGGCGTAGCCCGAAAGACCGCGACGTGGCGCAGGTGGCGGAAATTGTCTCGGCGGTGAAATCGCTGGGCCTGGAAACTTGCGCCACGCTGGGCATGCTCTCCGGCGACCAGGCACAGACGCTGAAACAGGCAGGCCTCGACTACTACAACCACAATTTGGACACCGCGCCGGAGTTCTACGGCGAGATCATCCACACGCGCCAATACCAGGATCGCCTGGACACGCTGGAGCACGTGCGCCAGGTGGGCCTGAAGACCTGCTGCGGCGGTATTGTCGGCATGGGCGAAACGCGCGACCAGCGCGCCGGCCTGCTGCAGACGCTGGCCAATCTGCCGGAACATCCGCAATCGGTGCCGATCAACCAGCTGGTGCAGGTACCGGGTACGCCACTGCACGGTACCGAGGCGCTCGATCCGTTCGAATTCGTGCGCACGATCGCGGTGGCTCGCATTCTGATGCCCGCCTCGATGGTGCGCCTCTCCGCCGGCCGCCAGCAGATGGATGACGCCGTGCAAGCGCTGTGTTTCTTTGCCGGCGCCAACTCCATTTTCTATGGCGAAAAGCTGCTCACCACGGGCAACCCTGACGTAGAGCACGACCGCGCGCTCTTCCGCCGCCTCGATTTGCATGCACTGGAAGTGACGGAAGACACCGACACCGTTCATGCGGACATTCTCGAAACAGAGGCGGGCGCCTGCGGGCAAAGCTGTGGCTGCAGTGCCGCGGCCTGATCTGCTCGAACGATTGGCCGTCCAAACGGCCGAACGTGCACAGGCGCAATTGCAACGCCGCCTGCGTAGTGTCGAACGCGCGGAAGGTCCCTATATTGAAAGCAACGGCCGGCGCCTGCTGGCGTTCTGTACCAACGATTACCTCGGGCTGGCGCAGGACCCCCGTTTGATTTCCGCCTTAGAGGACGCCGCCAACGCAAGCGGCGTCGGCAGCGGCTCTGCGCATCTGATCTGCGGCCATCGGCGCGAACATGCGGCACTGGAAGAAGCGCTGGCCGAATGGACGGGGCGCGAGCGCGCGCTCCTATTTTCCACCGGTTATATGGCCAACCTCGGCGTCATGCAGGCGCTGTTGCAGCGTGGTGAGCTATGCGTGCAGGACAAGCTCAATCACGCCTGCCTTTTGGATGGCGCACAACTCGCGGGCGCTACACTGAAACGCTACCCGCATGCCGATGTGGGTGCTGCCGCACGTCAATTGCGCAGCGATGTCGAACCAAGCGCGCTGCTCGCCACTGATGGCGTGTTTAGTATGGACGGCGATATCGCACCCCTGCGTGAACTCGCCGCGCTTTGCACGGAGGAAGGCGCGACCTTGATGGTCGACGATGCGCATGGCCTAGGCGTGCTGGGCAAGGACGGCGCAGGCAGCGTGGCCGAAGCGAATTTGAGCGAACAGGAGGTGCCGGTGCTGATGGCAACCCTTGGCAAAGGGCTGGGCTGTAGCGGTGCGTTCGTCGCCGGCTCCGCTGCGCTGATCGATGGACTGATCCAGTTCGCACGCACGTACATCTACACCACCGCCATGCCGCCGGCACTGGCCGCTGCCACGCTTTGCGCCCTGCACATCGCGCGTAAAGAAAGCTGGCGCCGCGAAAAGTTGAATCAACTGATCCAGCATTTCCGCCGTGGTGCAGAAGATCTCGGCCTGCCACTGATGCCCTCGCGCACGGCCATCCAACCTTTGCTGCTCGGCAACGCCCAGCGAGCGCTGGAGGCATCGCGCGCTCTGGAGACGCAGGGCCTGCTGGTGGTGGCGATCCGCCCGCCCACCGTGCCGCAAGGGCAAGCGCGCCTACGCATCACGCTATCGGCGGCACATGAGCAAGCGCATGTGGACCGGTTGCTGGCAGCCCTGGCGTCCCTGCGGTTGGCGGATGCCCCGGTATAATTGCGCTTCGTACGCCCATTCCCTGTTATGTCGATCCTGAACATCTCCGCCTATCGCTTCGTCAGCCTGGACGATCTGCCTGCGCTGCGCGAGCGCATGCTGGCGCAATGCCATGCGCTGGATCTGAAGGGCACCATTTTGCTGGCGCCGGAAGGCATCAATCTTTTTCTGGCCGCTCCACGCGATGCGATCGATGCCTTCATGGAATGGTTGCGCAGCGACGCGCGCTTTGCGGATATGCAAGCGAAGGAGTCGCTTTCCGACGATGTGCCATTCAAACGCATGCGCGTGCGCCTGAAGAAGGAGATCATCACGCTGCGTCACCCGACGGTTCGCCCCGAAGGCGGCCGTGCGCCAGCGGTGGATGCCGCCACCCTCAAACGCTGGTTGGACCAGGGACACGATGATGAAGGACGCGACGTGGTGCTGCTGGATACGCGCAACGCCTACGAAACCGACGTGGGTATGTTTCCGCAAGCGGTGGACTATCGCATTGCGAGCTTTACCGAACTTCCCTCCGCCGTAGCGGCGGATCGTTCCCGCTACGCAGAGAAAACCATCGTGTCGTATTGCACGGGTGGCATCCGCTGCGAAAAGTTTGCACTGTACATGCAGGACATCGGCATGGAGCGCGTGTTTCAGCTGGAAGGCGGCATTTTGAAGTACTTCGAAGAAATGGGCGGCGCGCACTGGCAAGGCGATTGCTTTGTGTTTGACGAGCGTGGCGCCGTGGACACGGCGCTTCTTCCCTCCGAATCATTCCCCTCACCTCAATCCTCTTCCGACAGGGAAGAGGAAGACACGCCTGCATGAGCCTGTATATCGACACTCAAGGCAGCGGCCCAATCCCGCTGGTCATGCTGCACGGCTGGGCGATGCACGGGGGTATCTTCAATCCACTGGTCGATGTATTGCGCGAGCACTGCACGATGTATCTGGTCGACCTGCCTGGCCACGGCTTTTCGCGCGATTGCGGCCTGCCGCTGGAACTACGAGCTTGTGCACGCGCCATCGCCGAAGCTACGCCATCAGCGATATGGCTGGGCTGGTCGCTAGGCGGGCTGGTCGCTCTGCAGGGGGCATTGGATTTTCCGCAGCAGGTGCGCGGCCTTGCCATGCTGTGCGCCACGCCACGCTTCGTCAGCAACGATGACTGGCCGCAAGGGCGCGATCCTTCGCTGGTCCGCCAGCTCGCTACCGATCTGGAAACCGACTACCACGCCACCATCGAGCGTTTCCTCGCGCTGGAAGTGATGGGCAGTCCCGATCCACGCGGCGAGCTGCGCAAGCTGCGCGCGGAGGTGTTTGCGCGCGGCGAACCGGACTTGCGCGTGCTGCAGGAAGGTATCCGTGTGCTGGATGAAACCGATTTGCGCGCTTGCCTGCCGCGGTTGAATCGCAGCAGTTGGTGGAGCGCAGGACGTCTTGATCGGCTAGTGCATCCTTCCGCGATGGAATGGTCCGCTCGAGCCAGCCGGGGCGAATTCCATGTGATTGGGCGCGCTGGACACGCACCTTTTCTCAGCCATGCGCAGGCCGTCGCGCAAACGCTGCGCCCCTGGCTGGAGACAAACGCATGAGCGATTTCCAGATTGATGCGCAGCGCGTGCGTGCCAACTTTAGCCATGCTGCCGGTAGTTACGAACAGCACGACGCTTTGCAGCGCGAAGTGCAGCAGTTGCTGCTGGAACGTCTGGACTTCTATTTGCCGCAGCCCGAGCGCGTCATCGACGTAGGCGCAGGCACCGGTCGTGGCAGTGCGCTCCTGAAGAAGCGCTACGGCAAGGCGCAAGTGATTGCTGTAGATGCAGCACTGCCGATGCTACGCGCTGCCAAATCGCACGCGGGCTGGCTGAAGCCGTTCGTGCGTGTGTGTGGCGATGCGACGGCCTTGCCGTTACCCGATCACAGCATCGACGTATTGCATTCCAACCTGTGCTTCCAGTGGATCGACGATCTATCGGCGCTGTTCGGCGAGTGCGTGCGGGTGCTGAAACCCGGCGGCATGCTGCTATTTTCCACCTTCGGCCCCGACACCCTGCGCGAACTGCGCGCTGCGTGGGCGGCGGTGGATCAGCATTCGCACGTCGGCCGCTTCCTGGATATGCACGACCTGGGCGACGCGATGATCACGGCCGGCCTGCGTGATCCTGTTTTGGACGTGGACCGCTTCACGTTGACGTACAGCGAGCCAAAAGCGTTGTTGCGCGAACTCCAAGGGTTGGGCGCCACGCATGCTGACCGCGGCCGCGAGCGGGGCCTCACCGGTAAAGGGCATTTCAAGGGCATGCTGGCGGCGTACGAATCCATGCGCTTGGATGGCCGCATTCCTGCCACGTGGGAAGTGGTAACCGCGCATGCCTGGGGTCCGGCGCCTGGGCAATCCCGTCGGGCGAAAGGTGGCGGCGAGATCGCCAGTTTTTCGATCGACAGCCTGCGCGGTTCCCGTCGGCGCTAGCGATCGTAGGTCGGGTTGGCGCAACGTAACCCAACAGTGTTGATCGCTTCGATGGGGATTTGTTGGGTTACGCTGCGCTAACCCAACCTACGAACCTACGTTATTTCTGCGGGGTGCTGGCAGTGGACGCCGGTACGGGAGCTGGTTGCGCGTTATCGCCCTGCCGCTGTTTGGGCAGGTAAGTCATGCTCACGTTGCCCGTGCCGGTGAAATAACTGGTCTGCGTGTTATAGGTGAGCTTGTCGGCATGCGCCTCGCCCATACCCTGCTGGGTAACCACCGCATTCGGCTGCAGCACAGCGATGCCGTTGATGTTGTCGTAATCGAGCGTAGGTGCTTCGCCGGTCATCAAGTGATCGTTGTCGTCCAACTGCTGGATGTGCGCCGGGCGTCCTTTCATGACGATGCGACTGACCTGGCTGTCGGCATCCAGATAGAGCTGGGCGATGTCGCCCTTGGCCTTCATGGTGCCCTGCGTAATCACCACATTGCCGGTGAGCGTGGTAGTGGTGTTGGGCGCGTTGAAACCGTTGACCGAGCCTTGTGAGGTGGTCATGGGCTGGTTGCGATCGCCGGTCTTCGCCGCTGCAGCCAGCGGCAGGATAAGGGCAAGCGCTGCGCATAACCGGAGCATGCAGCCGGTGCGGGAATCTTGGGACGGCTTCATGTGCGGCTTCTCCATCAGGCCAACAGGTGGCGTCATTCTATGGGGTTTTGGGTGGCCCGCCACACGCGCATGGAAGACTTTTTCTCAACGCTTACCCGCACACGCCTTGTGCCGGAAGCACTCCACAAGGTGATCGTTGACCATCCCCGTCGCTTGCATGAAGGCGTAGCAGATCGTCGTGCCGACGAAGCGAAAACCACGCTTCTTCAACACCTTGCTCATGCGGTCGGACACCGGTGTGCTGGCCGGCACGTCGGCGCGAGTGCGCCAGGTGTTGCGGATCGGCTTGCCGTCGACGAATGACCATAGATAGGCATCGAAGCTGCCGTGTTCGTCGATCGCTTGCAGCGCCGCCTTGGCGTTGTCGCGCACGGAGGTGATCTTGAGCCGGTTGCGGATGAGCCCCGGGTCGAGCAGCAGCTTTTCCAGCTCACGATCTTTCATGGCTGCGACACGAGCAATGTCGAAGTGATGGAATGCGCGCCGGTAATGGTCACGCTTGTGCAATACCGTGCGCCACGAAAGACCGGCCTGCGCACCTTCCAGACACAGGAATTCGAACAGGGCGTGATCATCGTGCAACGGTACGCCCCACTCGGCATCGTGATAGGCCTGCATCAGCTCACCGTCGGCCGCCCAATGGCAGCGTGTGCGCGTGGTCGCCATCGCCTCTTCCCTTTGATTCAGAGGGTCGCAGGATACCGCCAGGTCGCTCGAGACAGCCAACTTAGTGCGAGATCTCCAGGCTGCATTGCGCCGCACCGGCGCTTCGGCAACTGAGATGCCTCACGCGAACTTTCTTGCCCGCCACCGTCGCGCCAAGCAAACCTTCCAGATAGCCGCCGTAGAACCGGCACCCGGAACGACCGGCCGGCGCGCACAAGGGACAGCTGAGGACATGCACATGCACGCCCCGTTGCTCGATGTCAGCAAGCTGACGCAAAGTGGGTACGGCCATCCGCCTGATTGCATCGCCCAGATTCAGCGGTGTTTGCTCGCTGTAGTCGCGCTTGTAAATCCACGCTCCCATGCGCCGGCCGATCAGGAACAGCGAAGTCTCGCGCGCCGATTCGGCCACACTGTTTTCCAACAGGGCCAACGCGGGATAGATACTCGGAAAATCATGTGTCAGTTGCGGAAACACGCGCTCGATCTGCACGATGTCGGCGGCGGTTGCAGATGGCGCCACTGCAGAAATTTCAGAAGCGACCCTCAAAGGCATGTTAGAAGGCGCCACGGCAATCGCCGTTGCGTCTTCGCAAAGGGCTGCCTCGAAGCTCAATACGCGATGATGCGTACCCAGCATTTCCTCCAGCGAAAAACGCTGTTCGGAGGGTCCACGCACGAGCATGGACAGCCGCGCACCACGCCCGTCATGCGTAAGACGCTGGCGCAGCAGCGCATAGTGATTCGCGGTAATGACTTGCCCAAGCTCGATGACCAGGCCCTCTCTCCGATCGGAGAGAACCTGTATTTCCAGCTCGATCATAGGCCCCCCTGTGGCTCGATGCTGGGTGACGCACATTGCATCGGCAGGATGAGCGATTTTCGGCGGGCAAGCCGTGATTGGCTTCAAAAATCGCTGCGCATGAAATCGCCACGCGTCACGCGCTACGGATTTTGTGCGGTAGCGCTCGCATTGGGCGCTCGGCGGGCAATCGGAGTGTCTCTAAAGTGCAATAGATGCGCACTCGAGACAACCACGCTTACTTAGCGGACCTGCAGCACTCGACGTCGATCAACCATGGCATGGATCAGAAAACATTTTGCGCACCACGCTTACCAAGGCAATGCATCAACATCCACGTTACCGCCGGTCAGCACCAGGCCTACCCTGCGTCCGGCAAAGCGCTCGCGCTGTTTCAGCACCGCGGCGAACACGGTGGCACTCGATGCCTCCACCACCAGCTTCAACGTTTGCCATAGCAGCTTCATGGCGGCGATGGTTTCTTCGTCGCTGACTGTGATGATTTCCACACGATGCTCGCGTAGAGCCAGCAGATTCGACTGGCCAATCAATGCGCGCAGTCCGTCGCAAATCGTGTCAGGTGTGAAGTGCTCGATACGTGCACCTTGCGCCAGCGACTGAGCCGCATCCGATGCACCTGATGGCTCAGCACCATACATGACGATGTTGGACGAAATGTTGTGCGCGGCAATGGCGCAACCCGCCTGCAAGCCGCCGCCACCAATGGGTGTAATGATCGCCTCCAATCCTCCCGTCTGTCGCAGTAGCTCCAACACCAGCGTTCCCTGCCCTGCCATCACGCGCGTATCGGCATAGGGATGCACCATCACGGCACCGGTGGCTCGCTGAATTTCCTCAGCCTTGGCTTCACGTGCAGCGATGGTAGGTGCGCAAAGATGCAGCGTAGCGCCGGCTTGCTCGATCGCCTCGACCTTGGCACGGACCGCACCCTCAGGGACGACCACATGCGCGGTTATGCGCCGTGTCGCTGCCGCCATCGCCAGCGCGTTGCCATGATTGCCGGAGGAATGTGTTACTACACCGCGCCTGGCTTCGTCATCGCTTAGCGACCATACGGCATTGCATGCGCCGCGGAATTTGAATGCACCGCCACGCTGCAGGTTTTCGCATTTGAAATGCAGTTGCGCGCCAACCATGGCATCCAGCGCTGCGTGGCGCAGCACCGGCGTCAACACTGCATGTGGCGCGATGCGCGCGGCGGCGTCGCGTATCTCGTCGGGGCTCGGCAGACGCACGCTCATATCCGATCGATCTCTACGCCGCAACGGAACACACGCTCGGCACCTGGCTCCAGGCGAATCGCATCCGCGCAGTCTGGACGGTTGAACGCGTCAGACATGCTTTCCATCGGCTCCAGCGCCACCGAGCGGCGCACATCTCGGCTCACCGTATCAGCGGTGAACACCAGCACCACGCCGCGCTCCTGCCACATATGGATGCGTACGCCACTGATGGGATCGCGCAATCGCGTGCGTACGCGACCATCGGCATCGTGCATGAGATCTGCGTAGGCGGCGTCGATCTTGGTGGCGCCGATCGGCTTGACCTTGCGGAAATCCAATGCCTCCGGCACCTCGTCCAAGGATTGGAAAGCTTCCGGACCCGGCAGGGGAATCAGCTCAGGCGACGTGCGGACCAGCTGCTTGGCGGGCACCTGCAGCTCCCATGTATCCAGGTCGCCGTCGAAACGAAAATACGGATGCCAACCGAAGAAACAGGGTGCGGCCGTGTCGCCGACATTGCGCATGCTGACCGACAGCGACAAGCCTCGTGCATCGAGCGTATAGCTGATCGCCAGATCGATCGCGAAAGGGTAACCGGGAAATGCATGGGGACGAATCACCGATGTGGCGAGTGTGACCTGCGCGCTATCGGCATCGGCGTGCTGGCTGGCGATATCGAAGTCCACCGTGCGCACAAAGCCATGGCGGATACCGCGCTGCGCTTCCACACCAGGCTGCATGTCGTACGACTCGCCGTCGAACGCGTAGCTGGCATCGGCAATTCGATTGGCGAACGGGGCCATGATCGAGGAGCGCGAACTGGGGCAACGCACCAATTCGTCAGCATCGCGATAGCCGTCGATCAATTCGCGCGTGGCGCCATCGATCGTGTGCTCGAAAGACACCAGGTTGGCACCGCGCCTGGCGATGCGGACGCAACGCTCATGTTTGGCGTCACGCAGAACAACCAAGTCATGCGTGTCCCAGCGTGCCTTTTCGATACTGAATGCGCTCATCCGCTTGCCCTGCCGACCAAAGGTCCTCATGTTAGCCTGACCCGTCCTCAGACTTCATCGGCTCGCTCCCCCATGACGCTCGTCAACGAAACCGCCCCGATCCACCTACGCGATTATCGCCGCCCCGACTGGTCGGTGGAGAGCATCGAACTGGAGATCGACCTGGGCATCGACACCACCGAGGTTTCGTCGCGCCTTACGCTGCGCAGCGATCCGGCGAAGATGGCGCCACTGCGACTGGATGGCGAAGGGCTGGAACTGCTCACGATTGCGCTCGATGGCCGCGTGCTCAATGCCCAGGATTACCGCTACGAACACGGCGTACTGGAGGTGAACGGCGCGCATGACGGCAGCCTGCTGGAAACACGTGTGCGTGTGCAGCCGGCGGCCAACACCACGTTGGAAGGCCTCTATCTGTCCGGATCACGCGAGCATGGTTTTTTGTTGACTCAGTGTGAAGCGGAAGGCTTTCGCCACATTACTTTCTTTCCCGACCGCCCGGACGTGCTGGCGCGCTACGCGGTGACCCTGCGCGCCGATCGCGACCGCTTTCCGGTGTTGCTGGCGGGCGGCAATCCAACCGGCAGCGGCACGCTTGCCGATGGCCGTCACTGGGCGAGCTTTGTTGATCCGCACCCCAGGCCGAGCTACTTGTTCGCACTTGTCGCCGGCCGTTTGGAAAACATCAAGCGCGATTACGTCACTGCCGACGGGCGTAAAGTGCAACTGGTGATTTGGTCCGAAGCAAATGTGATCGATCGCTGTCACTACGCGCTCGATGCGCTGGAACGCTGCATGCGTTGGGATGAGTGCACGTATGGCCGCAACTACGATCTGGATGTGTTTCACGTCGTCGCGACACACGATTTCAACATGGGCGCGATGGAGAACAAGGGCCTCAACATCTTCAACGCCAAATATCTGCTAGCTGATCCGGACAGCAGCACCGATGAGGAATACCGCGCCGTCGAAGCGGTGGTGGCGCACGAGTACTTCCACAACTGGACCGGCAACCGCGTGACCTGTCGCGACTGGTTCCAGCTTTCGCTCAAAGAAGGCCTTACCGTATTTCGCGAGCAGCAGTTCTCTGCGGATATGAACTCGCCGCCGCTGAAACGCATTGAAGACGTGGCACTGCTGCGGCGCACGCAATTTCCGGAAGATGCAGGCCCCTTGGCGCATCCTGTGCGCCCGGCCGAATATCGCGAGATCAACAACTTCTACACCGCCACGGTGTACGAAAAAGGTTCGGAATTGGTGCGCATGGTGGCAGGGCGGCTCGGGCAGGAAGGTTTTCGCCGGGGCATGGACATGTATTTCGGCCGGCATGATGGCCAAGCGGCCACCATTGAGCATTTTCTTTCCGCACTTGGTGATGCCAATCACATCGATCTCACGCCGTACCTGGCGTGGTACGCGCAAGCCGGCACACCGCGCTTGCACGCCAAAGGCGAATACGATTCGGCAAGGCGCGAATACACGCTCACCTTGTCGCAGCAAACGCGCCCGACGCCCGGGCAGCCTGAGAAGGTACCGGTTCCGATTCCTGTGAAGCTTTCGCTGTTCGATCGTAGCGGCAACATGCTGCCGCTGCATGCGGAAGGTGACGCGCAAGCAGGCAGTTTCGAACGCGTGATCGTGCTGGACAAGTCGTCCCAGCGCTTTACGTTCAAGCACGTTTCCACCTCACCGGTGCCTTCGCTTCTGCGCGGCTTTTCGGCGCCGGTCGTATTGGAGTGCGATTACTCGCCCGATGAACTGGCATTGCTGCTCACGCACGATGTGGATGGCTTCAATCGCTGGGAGGCAGGCCAACAATTGGCCATGCTGGCCTTCGATACTTTGCACAATGGCAACGACTCGACAGCATGCAAAGCATGGTGCGATGCGCTGGCGGCTTTGTTCGCGCAGCAAACCATCGATGATGCATTGCTTGCGGATCTGCTGACACCGCCGGGAGAAATCGAATTCGCCGATCGGCAGAGCGAAGTCGATCCCGCGAAAATTCATGGGCAGCGGCAAGCGTTGCAGCGTCGCCTGGCCGAGCGAATCGGTTCTGACACGTTGCTTGAGCGCTATCGCTCGCTATCAGTTGACTCTGATGCGCAACTGGAAGCCGCAAGTCAGGCGAAGCGTCGACTCAAACGTCGCGTGCTGGAGCTACTGGCCTTGATAGCTGCCGAACAAGCGCACGAGTTGGCTGCGAAGCAGTACGATGTTGCGACGGGCATGACAGACCGTCTCGCTGCGCTGAGCGTGTTGGTACGCGGATATGCTCCGACGGCAAGTACCGCACTCGCGAACTTCCGCCAGCGTTATGCAGACAATCCGCTGGCGTTGGACAAATGGTTCACCGTGCAGGCGCAGGTGCCGGGCGATGGGGCACTCGCCATCGTCAAACATCTCGAAAACGATCCGGCTTTCACACTGAAGAATCCCAATCGCGCGCGTTCGCTGCTCGGCGCGTTCGCCAGTACCAATCCCAGCGGATTCCATCGCACGGACGGCGCAGGCTATGCGCTGCTTGCCGAACGCCTGGCACAACTGGATGCGCTAAATCCGCAGATAGCCGCGCGCCTGGCTACGGCCTTCAACGGATGGCAGCGCCTGGAGCCGGTTCGCCGGGGTGCGGCTCGAGTGGCGCTTGAAAGTTTGGCCCAACGCGAAGGTTTGTCGCCCAATCTGAGCGAGATCGTCGGCAACGTGTTGCAACACTGAAAACGCGAACGGCGACCCAGAGGTCGCCGTTGCGGGGCGGTGTTCTGAAAGTCCCGTTTACGCGGGAAGATGATCCAGTTCGCTAAGCAGATGGGTCATGCGCGATTCGAGGCGCGGGCGGAGCTGATCCTGCTGGACCGTGTCGCGCTCGACCAGATGATCCATCGCCAATTCCAGGCGACCGATTTCCACCATCAGGTCATGCCGCAAATACACCGGTGCGAATTCGTTACTGTTGTCCATGGCCAAACCCCCTTGTCGCCGAGTTGCATGGAACCTCCAGCAACAGATGTGCCAGCGTGATATGCATCACAGTAAGGTTTTGCCTTGCATCACGCTGTGACCTTTTCTGTCAGCAGTTGCCGTGCCTCGACAGAAATTTGCGTTTCAGTCACTTCATGTTCACGCGGGCGGGGTAATGATCGACTCCACGCAACGGGGGATGCGGTCTTTGCCGTGTTGCCTGTTTAAGCCACCAGTTTCTGGCGCCCGGCACTACGGTCATCCTGGATTCCCCCTGTTCCTGAGACCGCCGGGCGCCAGATCTCTCTTCTAGAGATCAAAAAAATGACGGCGCCCAATGGGCGCCGTCTCTGCTTCCTAACCCGGTACGCGAAAGGACCCCTGCCGTCCTATCTCAGCGCGCATATGCGCAGCGTCTGCCCGTGAAAGTGCGGTGAATCTAAAAGCAGAAACCATGCCAGCTTTGTGTAAGCCATCTCCGATGAAGCTGGGCGTATTATCATAAGCGTTTGTCTGCCTTTGCATTTACCCCATTCCGATGCTACACCCGACCTCCTACGACGTTATCGTGATCGGCGGCGGCCACGCCGGCACCGAGGCGGCCCTCGCCTCGGCGCGCTGCGGCGCGCGCACCCTGTTGCTGAGCCATAACATCGAGACGATCGGCCAGATGAGCTGCAACCCAGCCATCGGCGGCATCGGCAAGGGTCACTTGGTGAAGGAAATCGACGCTCTCGGCGGCGCCATGGCGCAGGCAGCGGATTGTGCAGGTATCCAGTGGCGCACACTGAACGCCTCAAAGGGGCCGGCCGTGCGCGCCACCCGCTGCCAGGCCGATCGCGTGCTCTACAAGGCCGCAATCCGCCGGATAGTGGAAACCCAGCCGAATCTGGACCTGTTCCAGCAGGCCGTGGATGACTTGTTGATCGAGCAAGGCCGCGTAACGGGCGTGATGACGCAGATGGGCGTTTCCTTCCGCGCCAGATCCATTGTGCTCACTGCAGGCACTTTCCTGGCCGGCAAAATCCATATCGGCCCTGCTCAATACGCCGGCGGCCGCGCCGGTGATCCGCCGGCCACCACGCTGGCACAGCGCCTGCGCGAACTACCGGTGGCGGCCGATCGCCTGAAGACCGGCACGCCGCCGCGCATTGATCTGCGCAGCATCGATTTCAGTGGTCTGCAAGAACAAGCGGGCGACGATCCGGCGCCGGTGTTCTCCTACCTCGGCTCGCGCAAAGACCATCCACGCCAGGTGAGTTGCTGGATTACTCATACCAGCGCACGCACGCATGAGGTGATCCGCGGCGCGCTGGACCGCTCGCCGCTGTACACCGGCCAGATCGAGGGCGTGGGTCCACGCTATTGTCCGTCCATCGAGGACAAGGTGGTCCGCTTTGCCGATAAGGGTTCGCACCAGATCTTCATTGAGCCGGAAGGGCTGGACAGCTTCGAGATCTATCCCAACGGCATTTCCACCTCACTGCCATTCGACGTGCAGTTGGAACTGGTGCATTCGATCAAGGGTTTCGGGAACGCGCACATCACGCGCCCTGGCTATGCGATCGAGTACGACTACTTCGATCCGCGCGGTCTGCATCCCTGGCTGGAGACCAAAACCATTCCGGGTCTGTATTTCGCCGGCCAGATCAACGGCACCACCGGCTACGAAGAAGCAGCGGCTCAGGGCTTGATCGCCGGCCTTAACGCCGCGCTCGCCATTAAGGGCGCGGCGCCGTGGTATCCGCGACGCGACGAAGCCTACATAGGTGTGCTGATCGACGATCTCACCAGTAACGGCACCATCGAGCCCTATCGTATGTTCACTTCGCGCGCGGAATACCGCCTGCATTTGCGTGAAGACAACGCCGATCTTCGCCTCACCGAAACCGGCCATGCGCTGAGCGTGGTGCCGCAGGCGCGCTTCGATGCCCTGCGCGCCAAGCGCGAGGCGGTAGAAAGAGAAACACAGCGACTCGCCGGATTGTGGGCAGCACCGAACAACGCGCTAGGCGCTGCGATCGAGCGCCACCTCGGCATCGCTGTCAGCCGCGAAACCAATGCATTGGATCTGCTCCGCCGTCCTGAACTCGATTACGCCAAACTGTCCGGCGTCACCGAACTCGGTCCGGCCGTGGATCGCGAAGACGTCGCCGCGCAAGTGGAAGTGCAAACCAAATACGCCGGCTATCTCGAACGCCAGCGCGACGAAATCGAGCGCCAGCGCCGCCACGAAAACACAGCGATTCCATCGGGCTTCGATTACGACAAGGTGCGCGGACTTTCCGCCGAAGTATTGCTGAAGCTCAAGCGCAGCCTGCCCGCAACCATCGGCCAGGCCGCGCGCATCAGCGGTGTCACGCCGGCGGCCATTTCGCTGCTGCTGGTACATCTGAAGCGTCGCGACGCGGCCTGATCAGACACCGTTATCCGCTCACCGTACCGCCGCGGCGCATGGCATCATGCGCCGGCTGTTTTATCGAGGAATACGCGATGGAAGTCTGGATTGGCCGAAACGGCGAACGCCACGGCCCCTATCAGGAAGAGCAGGTGCGGGAATGGCTGCGCAGTGGCCAACTAAGCCCCGACGATCTCGGCTGGCGCGAAGGCCTGGCAGATTGGCAGCCGTTGTCGGTGTTGTTCCCGCAAGACAAGCCCTCGCCCGCACCTAGCCCCTATGGCCCGCCGCCGCTGCAACAGCAACTGCGAGCACAGGCCGTCGATTTCGATTACGCCGGCTTCTGGCAGCGGTTCGGTGCGTGGGCGATCGATCTACTCGTCCTGATGATCCCTTCTATGATCGTGATGTACGCAACGGGGGGCCTGGATGCCTACAAGCACCTGCTCGAGCAAATGCAAAGCGGTGCCGACATGACCACGGCCATGCGCACTTACGCAGAAGCAACGAAAGGCGCCTCCATCGTCTCTCTGCTGATCACTTACTTGTATTACCTGTTCTTCGAAGCCTCCAGGTGGCAGGCGACCCCAGGCAAACTGGCGCTACGTTTGCGCGTCACGGATCTCCAAGGACAGCGCATTACGGTTGGGCGTTCGGCTGCACGAAACATCGTGAGACTGTCGGCTGCGATCTTCGGTTTGATTCCGGTGATCTGTTACCTGGCGATCACCTGGACACAGCACAAGCAAGGCCTGCATGACTTGTGGGCCGGCACATACGTGCTTAACGGCACGTCGCAAGAAAAGCCACCGCAACGTCCGAGCCATGAACACGGTCGCTTCAACGCCTGATTTATATGCTCAGAAACGGCGCAGCCGCTGGGCTTGCGCCGCCTTTTTTGTCATGCTCGAGAACCTTCCGGCGCATGACGTCTCCACCCTACGTTCGCCGCACCACGAAGCCCAAGGAATCTTGCAGTCCCATGCTCAGCATCGAACAACGCATCGCCCAGGACATCGCCGCCAAGTCGGAGCAAGTACGCGCCGCTGTGGAATTGCTCGATGGCGGCGCCACTGTGCCGTTCATCGCACGCTACCGTAAGGAAGTCACGGGCGGCCTCGACGATACGCAGTTGCGCACGCTTGAAGAACGCCTGCGTTACCTGCGTGAATTGGAAGAGCGCCGTACAGCGATCCTCACCAGCGTCGAGGAACAGGGCAAACTCACCGATGCATTGAAACGGGACATTCTCGACGCCGACACCAAGGCACGATTGGAAGATCTTTACCTACCCTACAAACCCAAGCGCCGCACTAAAGCGCAGATTGCGCGCGAAGCGGGATTGGAGCCGCTGGCCATCGGTCTGCGCGAAGATCCCACGCAATCGCCGGACGCCTTCGCTGCACAGTTCGTAGACGCCGAAAAAGGCGTACCGGATGTGCGCGCCGCACTCGACGGTGCTCGCGCCATTCTGATGGAAAGCATTGCCGAAGATGCGCAACTGCTCGGCGAACTGCGCGATTGGTTGTGGGAGAAGGGTCAAATTCGCGCCAAGGTTGTGGAAGGCAAGGAAAACGAAGGCGCGAAATTCCGCGACTACTTCGATCACATGGAACCGATCGGCAAGATCCCTTCGCATCGTCTGCTCGCTTTGATGCGCGCGCGTAACGAAGGGGTGATCGAACTGGAATTGCTGCCGAACATTGAAACCGAACAAGGCCATCAGGAAGCGGAGGGCCGCGTCGCGTCGCATACAGGCATCATCGATCGCGGTCGTGCTGCGGATACCTGGCTGCGCGAAACCGTACGCATGACCTGGCGTGTGAAGTTGCATCTTCATCTCACGCTGGATTTGTTTGGCCGCGTACGCGAAGGCGCGGAAGACGAAGCCATCCGCGTATTCGGCGACAACCTCAAGGATTTGCTGCTCGCTGCACCGGCCGGCGCCAAGACCGTGATGGGGCTCGACCCTGGCATTCGTACCGGCGTGAAAGTGGCCGTGGTCGACGCAACCGGCAAGCTACTCGCCACCGATACGGTTTATCCGCATGAACCGCGCAACCAGTGGGATCAATCGCTCGCTCGCCTTGCGGTGTTAAGCAAGCAGCATGGCGTGAATCTGATCGCTATCGGCAACGGCACTGCATCGCGCGAAACCGATAAGCTGGCCGGCGAAGTCATCAAGAAACATGCGGATTTGAAACTTTCGAAGATCGTGGTGAGCGAAGCCGGTGCTTCGGTGTATTCGGCATCGGAAACGGCGGCCAAGGAATTTCCGGATCTTGATGTGAGCTTGCGCGGCGCCGTTTCCATTGCGCGCCGCCTGCAAGATCCGCTCGCGGAGTTGGTGAAGATCGAGCCCAAAGCGATCGGCGTAGGCCAATACCAGCACGACGTGAATCAGGTGAAGCTGGCGCGTGCGCTGGATGCAAGAGTGGAAGACTGCGTGAACGCCGTCGGCGTGGATGTAAACACCGCTTCGGCCGCCCTGCTCTCGCGCGTTGCAGGCCTTACACCCAGTGTTGCGGAAAACGTCGTGAAACATCGCGATGCCAACGGCCCGTTCGCCAATCGCAAGGCACTGCTGAAAGTGCCGCGCCTGGGTGACAAAGCGTTCGAACAATGCGCTGGCTTCTTGCGCATTCCCGTCGGTGACAATCCGCTGGATGCAAGCTCCGTGCACCCGGAAGCCTATCCGGTGGTGGAACGCATCATTGCGCAGTGCGGCCGTGAAGTGAAAAACATCATCGGCGACATCACCTTCTTGCGCGGCCTGAAGCCGGAGCAATACACCGATGAACGTTTCGGCGTGCCGACCGTGCGCGACATTCTCAAAGAGCTGGAAAAACCGGGCCGCGATCCACGTCCCGAATTCGTCGCACCGAGCTTCGCCGAAGGTGTGGAAGATCTGAAAGATCTCAAGCTCGGCATGATTCTCGAAGGCCGCGTCACCAACGTGGCTGCCTTCGGCGCGTTCGTCGATATCGGTGTGCATCAGGATGGCTTGGTGCACGTATCTGCGTTGTCGCACAACTTTGTGAAGGACCCGCGCGATGCGGTCAAAGCAGGCGATATCGTGAAAGTGAAAGTGATGGAGGTGGATATTCCGCGCCAGCGCATCGCCCTTTCCATGCGCTTGGACGATGAGCCAGGACAGGCGCGCAGCGGCAAGCCGGCGACGGGCGGGGATGCTCGCGGCAACCGGGACAATCGCAGCCCACGGCCGGGTTCTGCTCCGGCGAAATCAGCTCCCGCTCCCGCCAACAGTGCTTTCGCGGATGCCTTCTCACGCGCTTTAAAGCGCTAAGTCACACGCGGGCCAGGCGGCAATCTGCCGCTTGGCCCATGGACGAATCGATCCTTTTCACGCCGCTTTTACGGCTGTGCATTTTGACTGCAATGCAGCATGCGCTTACGTATGGCATGCATTAACGTAACGTCTTCATAACAAAAGCAGGAGCACCCACATGTTCCATCCACGCAAGATGGCGGGGGCCGTTGCGCTCGCCCTGGGCCTTGCAGGAACCGCATATGCCACGGGCAATCCGAACTCGACGTTCAGCAGCGTCATTACGTTCGGTGACAGCCTGAGCGATGCGGGCAACCTCTCTCTTTACGTCGTCCCGAGCTTTCAGCCGCCGCAGAAGTTCACCACCAATCCCGGCAACGTTACTGTGCAGAATGTGGCCAGCGCTTTGGGTTATTCGCTGACTGCATCGCTCGCGGGCGGTAACGACTATGCATGGGGTGGCGCCGGCATCAATAACAATTCGCCTGGTACGCCGGCTGGCGTCCCCACCATCACGACGCAGATCAGTACGTATCTCGCCGGTCATCCGTCGCTGGACAGCCACGCGCTGTACACCATGTGGGGCGGCGCGAATGACATCTTCTACGCAACGACAACGCCGGCCACCGCGCAGACGCAGATCGTTGCCGCCGCACAGCAGGAAGTGAAGTTGATTGGCCAACTTCAAAGCGCTGGCGCCAAGAACATTGTGGTGTTCAACCTGCCGAACATCGGCTTGACGCCTGAAGCACAAGAAGCAGGCGTGTCCGCTGCCTCCCAGCTCACCACGCTCAGTGTGATCTACAACGGGCAGCTCAATGCCGGCATCGCCAACCTGGGCAAAGGCATCATCCCCGTCAATGCGTTTGCGCTGCTCAGCCAGGTGATCGCCAATCCTGGCGTGTACGGATTCACCAACGTCACCACGCCGGCATGTGGCGTCGGCTCCAGTTCAGTATTGTGCGGCCCGCAAGGTTCTGGCCTGCCCTACACCTACGCGGCCGGCACAAACCAGACTTATTTGTTCGCCGATGGCGTGCATCCCACGACCGGCGCGGACGTGATGCTCTCGCAAGTTGTGCTTTCCGAAATCGCAGCCCCTCAGCAGATATCTCTGCTGCAGGAAGCTCCGCTCTCCGCCGTGACCACGCAAACCTCGGTCGTGCGCAATCAGATGATGGCCGACACCTTCGGCAGCACCACGCGTGCATTTGCCAACATCAACTATTCGAATCAGCAGTTCGAACAGCGTGCAGGTGCACCCAAGACCACCAGCAACAACGTCGATCTCACCGTAGGTGCCGACGTTCACGCAACGGATTACCTTTCCGCCGGCGTGGCGCTTGGCATTGGTGAGCACTACGCCGATGTCAGCGGCGGTGGCGGTTACAGGTTGCAGGCTATTACCGGCCTTGGTTATCTCACCTGGCATACAGGCGGCGCATATGCCGGCGCATATGGGGACTTTGGCCAAGCCAGCTTCACCAACGTCAATCGCGTTTTCACGATTGGTAACTACCGCCAGCATGAGAGCGGCAAGACGGATGGCTCCTATGTAGGCATCGGTCTTCATGGCGGCTATTGGTTCGACTTCAGCGGACTGAAGACCGGTCCGTTTGCGAACTTCGAATACCAGAACATCAAGATCAACGGCTACAACGAAAACGGCAACGACGCGACGGCGATGTGGTTCGGCCGCCAGCAGCGCAATGCAGTGATCAGCACGCTGGGCTGGCGCCTGCAGGGACATTGGCAGTACGACAGCATGGATCTCGCGCCGTATGTCGAACTGGGCTGGAATCACGACAGCCGCGCCAACACCGATATGGTCACGGCTGGCCTCAACAGCATGAATGGCAGTTTCGAAATGGCCGGCTTTACGCCGAAGAAGAATTGGGGTTCAGCCAATGCGGGCATTACGGCACAGATCACGCCGAATCTGTCGGGCTGGATCGCTTACAACGGCCACTTCGCCGACAACAGCCAACATTCGAACGGTGTCAACCTCGGCGTAAAGTTCGGCTTCTAAGCCGAGCTTTACCGGCAACAAAAAAAAGCCGCCCCAATGGGACGGCTTTTTTTATGGGTGAACCGAAAAAGGCTTACTTGCCCTTGCCGCCCGTCGCCATGTTGAGAATGTCCTTGGCCTGCTGCTGCAGGTTCTGCGCATCGCTGTCGCTCAGCGCCGAGGAACTGCCGCCAGCTTCGTGCGTCTTCAGCACCAGCGAACCATCGTCGCCCCAACCTGCGGTATCCACCGAACTGGGCTTGGCGGTCTGGCCGGATTTCTTCTGCTGCTGTGCGACCCACGGCTTGCCATCTTTGTACGCGTAGTCAGTGCTGGTGAAACCCTTGTCGCCGTAGTCCACCAGCTCACGGATGAACTTCACTTGCCCGCCATCGCGGAATACCTGCCAGGCGCGCGAGGCATTCGCCTCAAGCTTGGTACCGGCAGTGCGCTTCATGCCACCGATCTGCTTTTGCACACCTTGAAACGCAATCAACAGCTTCTCGCCTGGGGTTTGCTCGGGAGCCAGCTCGATGTTGACGTTCGCGGTCGGGTTGCCCTTGGTGAGAACGGGCACCTGCAGCGGCATGGTGTAGTGGCGATCGCCATCCGTCAGCTGCGCCTGCACGATATACAGGTCATTGGTGGCAACGTTAGCCGGATTGAAATCCAGTGCAAACGACTGCGGGAACGTCGTGGCCGGGGCAATCGTCTTGGTGGCGAGCGGGGCGGAGCCCTGTGCCGTTACGTCCACCACGCTGATGTCCAATTTGCCCTGCGGCGAAGGCGTAATGCCGCCCCGAAGCGTAACGGTGCCGGTGACGGTATGCGCAGCAGCTGCTGCTGGCGCATTCGCTTCCGTACCATCCGTGCCGGTCGACGACGGATTTGAAGAATTATTGCAGCCGGCTACTGCCACCGCTGCCACTGTCATCAGCGACCAAACAACGCTGCGCATGGGATGGAAACCTCAGGTTGGATCGATTCGAAACGCGAAGCCTGCCAAACGCATCGCGTCGCAAACATTCACGGGGGAGCCTCTGAGAATAGCCCAAAGTCCTTTCATGGAAAAGTCAACGGGGTGAAAGCTCCAATCTCTTACGTACGGAATAGCTTGAGGCCCAGAACCTCTCTGATCAAAAGCCAGCTATTTGCCCCAAGATGGCCTTCATTGGTGGCAGAGGGGCAGACCATCGCCAGGCCTGCGCAAGCCATGTCGCAGTTTCTTGCCCCTTGTATACGTTTCCATCTGTCAACCTCGAACAAACTAACGCGTTTGTGTCCGGAAGGATGACCCCTAAACCTGTCGCAGCGTGCAAGTTAATGCGGATTTAACTCAAGAATTTGCGGCTGCCAACAGACTCATGGTGGGCACTTGGTCTATGAAAACAGGCTGGTCGACAAGAACTTATCGGCCAAACGTTTAGCCAAATGTGGAATTTTCGCGATGAACGTGCAAACTCTTACGCCCCTCGAACCCACTGCGACGACCTTCGCCGAGCGCATCAAAGTGCTGATCCAAAGGGTGGGCAGCGTGACGGAGATCGCCCGCATGTGCGGCTTTTCGGAAGGGGTGGTTCGCAGTTGGCGAGACGGCAATACCGATCCCTCCCGCGCACGCTGCGTAACTCTTGCACGCACGCTGGGCATTTCTCTGGTCTGGCTGGTGGCCGGCGAAGGGTCGATGCTTGACCCTAGCGCTGTGACACGTGACGACCTGGGCAGCACGAGCAGCTCCGAATCCATCGCTTCGCGCCACCGTTCAAAACTCCGCGCTGCCGATACCTTGGAAGCCGACGGCATGGACGTGCAGCGATTGAACACCGCGCTGCGCATCCTGCAATCGGAATTGGATCTGGCTGACAGCCATCTCACCCTTGCGGAAAACTCCGACATGCTTGCCGAGCTTTATGACATCCTCGGCCCAGGCGGCAACGACGTCGATGCGGTGGCCATGGTGGCGTTCAATCATCGCCTTGCAGAGCGCCTGAAAAACCGCCAGACAGCTCGACTGACTTCCTGAGCTGTTCGCTACGACAAAAAATCGGCAGCCATGAAATGAAGCTGCCGATTTTTGTACTCGCCGTTACAGCCTAGCGATATCGGCAATGGCCGTGAACTGCGCCTTCAGTCGTCCCAGCAGCGCAAGACGATTGGCGCGCACCACTGGGTTCTCCGCATTCACCAGCACGTGATCGAAGAACGCATCGACGGGTGCCTGCAACTGGGCAAGACGCGCGAGCACAGCGGTGTAGTCTCGCCGCTGCAAGGCAGCAGCCGTATCGACTTGTGCGGCCTCAAGCGCCTGCGCTAGCGCGCGCTCGGCATCTTCCTCGAAATGCGCCGGATCCACCTGCGCTCGAATACTTTGCGCGCCATGCTCTTCCTGCTGTTTGCGCAGGATGTTGGCAACACGCTTGTTGGCGCCGGCAAGGCTCACCGCTTCGGGCTGCCGACCAAATTCAACGACTGCGCGCAAACGTCGATCGAAGTCGACTAGACTGACCGGCGCTACGGCCAGCACTGCTTCGTATTGCTCGGTAGTGAAACCCTTCTCCGCGTAATAGCCGCGCAAACGTTCGAGCACGAACTCATTGAGTTCGGACGCCAGCACCGCACGACGCTGGCCTGGATCAAGTGCGGGCTGCTTGCCGCCCTTGAGGCCTGCGGCCAGCGCGGCTTCCGGCAGTAATTCCAGCGCTTCGGCGAACAGTGCCTTGTGATCAAGTTCGAGGCCACCCTCGATCAACGTACGCGCCAAACCCAGCGCAGCGCGACGTAAAGCGAACGGATCTTTGTTGCCGCTGGGCTTTAGTCCCACCGCAAAAATGCCGGCCAGTGTATCGGTTCGTTCGGCCATGGCGAGTACCTGCCCCACCTTGCCCGCAGCGATCGTATCGCCCGCAAAGCGTGGCTGATACACGCTATCAAGCGCATCGGCAACTTCGGCGGGCTCCATGTCGTGCTGCGCGTAGTAACGACCCATCACGCCTTGCAGTTCGGGAAATTCACCGACCATGCGCGTGAGCAGATCGCACTTGGCCAGGCTCGCTGCGCGCGTCGCCAAGCCCGCGTCGACACCGACACGATTGGCGACAATGCGCGCGATCTCGGCCACACGCACACTCTTGTCCCACATGCTGCCGAGGGCCTGCTGATAAGTAACGTTCTTCAGAGCATCCTGATAGGTCTTCAGCGGCGTTTTCAGGTCTTCATCCCAGAAGAACTTCGCATCGGCGAAACGCGGACGAATCACTCGCTCGTAGCCTTTGCGAATTTCTTGCGGATGCTTGCTATCGATGTTGGCGATACCGATGAAATGCTCGGTGAGCTTGTCTTGCGCATCGAACACCGGCACGAATTTCTGATTGGCCTCCATCGTTGTGACCAACGCCTCGGGCGGCACACTCAGGAATTCGCGGTCGAAGGTGCAGGCAATGGCGACCGGCCACTCGGTGAGGTTGGCGATTTCATCCAGCAACGCATCATCAAGACGCGGTGTACCTCCGGTTTCTTTCGCCGCACGGGCCACTTCATCGCGGATGCGCTGACGGCGTTCCATTGGATCGGCCAGCACTTTGGCCATACGCATGGCATCAACGTAGCTGTCTGCGTCGGCGAGATGTACCGGTTGCGGATGCAGGAAGCGATGGCCGCGCGACTTGCGTCCGCTATGCAACCCCAGCACGTCGCCATCAATGATGTGTGCGCCATGCAGCATCACCAGCCAGTGCACAGGACGCACGAAGGTATAGTCGTGATCGGACCAGCGCATCGGCTTGGGAATCGGCAAGCCTTTGAGCGCTTCGTCGACGATCTCCGGCAACAATGCAGCCACCGGCTGACCTGGTTTCACGGTGCGATAGACAAACCAGGCACCTTTGTCGGTTTCCAGCTTCTCCAACTGCTCAACGCCGACGCCACATGACTGCGCGAAGCCAATCAGCGCCTTGCTCGGCTGGCCTTGTGTATCCATCGCGGCATTCACTGCAGGACCGCGGCGCTCGATTGATTGCTCCGGCTGCGCCGAAGCAACTTCAGGAATATGGACGGCCAAACGTCGCGGCGTCATATATAGCGTTGCTTGGTCCAACAGCGCCGAAATGCCGCGTCTACCCAAGCCGTCGCAGATGCCGCGCAGAAACGACGCACCCAGTTCATCCAGCGATTTCGGCGGCAGCTCTTCCGTGCCCAGCTCGATGAGCAATGACTTGGCGGCGCTCATGCAGCCTGCTCCTTTTTCTGATGCTTCAATCCGGGGAAACCGAGTTTTTCGCGTTGCGCGACATAAGTCTCCGCCACACCACGCGACAAGGTGCGCACGCGCAGGATGTAACGTTGACGTTCGGTGACGCCAATAGCGCGACGCGCGTCGAGCAAATTGAAAGTGTGACTCGCTTTCATGACCTGTTCGTACGCAGGCAGCGGCAAGCCAGCAGCGATCAGCTTGTTTGCCTCGCCCTCGCACACGTCGAACCAGCGCAGAAGTTCGGCGACGTTGGCGTGTTCGAAGTTGTACGTGCTCTGCTCCACTTCGTTCTGATGGAACACGTCGCCGTAAGTGACCTTGCCGTGCGGGCCTTCGGTCCAGATCAGGTCGTAGACGTTGTCCACGTTTTGCAGATACATCGCCAGACGTTCCAGACCATAGGTGATCTCACCCGTCACCGGCTTGCACTCCAGCCCGCCGGCCTGCTGGAAATAGGTGAACTGCGTCACTTCCATGCCATTGAGCCAGACTTCCCAACCCAGTCCCCAGGCGCCGAGCGTGGGCGATTCCCAGTTGTCCTCGACGAAGCGCAGATCGTGCACTTGAGGGTCAAGGCCCAGCTCCTTCAGCGAGCCGATGTAGAGCTCCAGAATGTTGTCTGGGTTCGGCTTCATCACGACTTGGTACTGGTAGTAGTGCTGCAAGCGATTGGGGTTTTCACCGTAGCGGCCGTCCGTGGGGCGGCGCGAGGGCTGCACATAGGCCGCGGCCCAGGGTTCAGGGCCAAGTGCACGCAGAAACGTGGCGGGATGGAAGGTGCCGGCGCCAACTTCGGTATCGAGGGGTTGGAGCAGCACGCAGCCCTGGCTTCCCCAGTAGCGGTTGAGGGTCTGGATCACATCCTGAAAAGTAGGCGCGGACATCTCTTTCCTAACCTGAGCGTAAAGCGGGTTAGTATAGCTGCAGCGCATCTTTTCGCCGTTTTTTCGGGCAATCAGCGCTCATTACGGGGAATCCGCCGATGGCAGCCACTCAACAAATTGCCTCCATGCTCGGTCGTCGCGGCCGACTCGCCCTGGACGATGTGCTCGCGGCACTGGTGGTAGACGGCTATCTGCTGGCTGACGATGCCAAACAACTGCGCATGGGCAACCGCGCTGGACGAAGCACGGTAGAGCTGAACCCGCTGGTGATCATCGCCAACGCCAAACTCACCAATCGTCGCGAACCGGGCCGACCACTGAGCCTAGAGGGCCTGACCGAATGGTTGGCCGGACAGGCCGGGCTGTCGTATCTGAAAATCGATCCGATGAAGATCAACGTGGCAGCGGTCACCCAGGTGGTGAGCCACGCCTACGCGCAACGCCATCGCATTCTTCCGGTAGCGGTCACGCCGGGTGAAGTGACTTTCGCCACCGCGGAACCGTTCGATCAGTCCTGGGCCAAGGACCTCGCCCAGATGTTGCGTCGTGACGTGCACCGCGTGGTGTGTAGCCCGATCGATATCAATCGCTATCTGCAGGAATTTTATGGCGTCCAGCGTTCGATCCAGCTCGCGAAGGATGCCAAGAGCCAGAGCGGATATGACTCTTCCGCACTACTGAACTTCGAGCAATTGCTGGAGTTGGGCAAGGCTGGCGAAGTCGGCGCTGACGATCGCCACGTCGTGCACATCGTGGACTGGTTGCTGCAGTACGCCTTCGAGCAACGCGCGTCGGATATTCATCTGGAACCGCGTCGCGAGGCGGGTGTGATGCGTTTTCGCATCGACGGCGTGATGCATAAGGTATTCGAGATGCCGCCACCGGTGATGACCGCGGTGACCTCGCGTATCAAAATTCTTTCGCGCATGGACGTGGCGGAAAAGCGCCGTCCTCAGGATGGCCGCATCAAAACGCGTGCTACGTCCGGTCGCGAAGTGGAGCTGCGTATTTCCAGCATGCCCACCGCTTTCGGCGAGAAGATGGTGATGCGTATTTTCGATCCAGACGTCGTCGCCAAGGATTTTTCGCAGCTCGGTTTTTCCACAACGGAAGACGCGCTGTGGCGAAGCATGGTGGAGCGACCGCACGGCATCGTGCTGGTGACGGGACCAACCGGCTCCGGCAAGACCACCACGCTGTATTCCACGCTCAAGCACCTGGCCACACCTGACATCAACGTGTGCACGGTGGAAGATCCTATCGAAATGGTCTCGCCGGAATTCAATCAGATGCAGGTACAGCCGGCTATCGATCTGGATTTCGCTGCCGGCGTGCGCACGCTGCTGCGCCAGGATCCGGACATCATCATGGTGGGCGAAATTCGCGATTTGGAAACTGCCCAGATGGCGGTACAAGCATCGCTGACCGGCCACTTGGTGCTTTCCACGCTGCATACCAACGATGCGCCCAGCGCCGTGACACGTTTGCTCGATCTTGGTGTGCCGCACTACCTGATTCAATCCACGCTTACCGGCGTGGTAGCGCAGCGATTAGTACGTACGCTGTGTCCGCATTGCAAGCTGGAAACGCAGCAGGATTTACATGAATGGAACGTGCTGACGCACGGTTGGTCATTCCCTGTGCCTGAGCAAGTGTTTAAACCGGTAGGCTGCCTGGAATGCCGTCACACCGGGTTCCTCGGCCGCACCGGCATTTATGAAATGATGCCGTTGAGTCCGCGTTTGCGTGGCATGATCGGAGCGCAGTTGGATCTCATCCATTTCAGCCGAGCTGCGCTAACCGAAGGTATGCGTCCGTTGCGCATTTCGGCGGCGGATCAGGTCGCACGCGGCGTAACCACCGTGCAAGAAGTGCTGACCGTGCTACCGCCGGTCGAACACGTTGAAGACTCTCCCTCCTGAAGCACTTTCAATCAGTTAATCCGCATCCTAAGCATGAAGCCCGTTCTAATCATCCGTACCGGTCAGGCACCCGATAACATCCGGGCACGTCATGGCGACTTTCCGCACTGGTTTCGTCTCAGCGCGCAGCTCGCGCCTCACCGTGTGCGAATGATCAATGTGGCGGCGGGTGAAGAACTGCCTTCGCCGCAAGAGGTATCTGGCGCGTTGATCACTGGCTCTGCTGCGATGGTGACGGAACGTGCGCCTTGGAGCGAGCGCACAGCAGGTTGGATTCGCAACGCAATGGATGCAGACGTCCCGCTGCTGGGTGTCTGCTACGGTCACCAATTGATGGCACATGCCCTGGGTGGCCGCGTCGACTATCTGAGTGGCGGGCGTGAGATCGGCACGGTGCCGATCGAGTTACTGCCTGGTTTTGAGCAAGATTCTCTGACGACGTTTCTGCCCCCGCAATTTCGCGCGCACACTACGCACGAACAGAGTGTCGTGGAAATTCCGAAAGGCGCCAAAGTGCTTGCCCGTTCGGCACGCGATCCGCATCACCTTATCCGCTATGGCCGAAATGCCGTCAGCGTACAGTTCCATCCGGAATTCAACGCCGACGTGATGCGTGCGTACATCCGGCGCAAGCATCACGATATGCGTCGCGAGGGATTCGACCCTCATCACACCTACCGCCAAGTTGCGGCGACACCGCTGGCGCGGCGTTTGCTAAAGATGTTCTCGCGGCATCACGGGCTCAGCCACGCATCGCGCTAACGATTGCGTGGCGGCATGGGGAAAGGCGTAACCTTCTGGCCGTCCGCCGCGTCACGGATCGCCAGGGTACCTTTGCGATCCACTTCTTCAATGCGAACGACCGACTGCATGGGCAGGTGAAGAACACGAGTATCTTTGAATTCCTCGCGCAGGCGTTCTTCGGTGGGGTCGACTACCAATCCTTCTCCTACTGGTTCAAACACCAAATCGCCGACTTCGGTGAAGCCCCATAGACTGCTTGAAGCAACATGCCGAGCATAGAGCTCGTAACACTTGCCGAGGTGAAGGAAGGTGATTTTGTAGAGCTTCTGATTACGCATGAGGGTATTTTACCGCCGCATACGACGCATGATCGCCTCGCGTGACAAGAGCGCAAAAAGCACGCCAAACAGAAAACCGGCAACATGCGTCCACCAAGCATAACCGCCATAACTTGGCCCGCCCGCATAACTGAAGAGCAGTTGCAGCAATGCCCAGATGCCGATCAGCAGGAAGGCAGGAACGCGGACAAATTCGAGATAGAAGCCCAAAGGCAGTACCAATCCTAGACGCGCCCGAGGAAACAGCGATACATATGCACCCAGCACAGCGGATACCGCGCCGCTGCAACCAATGATCGGCCTGACTTCGCCCGCCAGAGAAATGGCTCCGGTGAAATTGGCAACTACCCCACCAAGAAGAAACAGAATCAGGAAGCGGATCGATCCCAGTGTTCGTTCTGCGGGTACGCCGAAGATCATCAGGAAGAGCAGGTTGCTAAGCAAATGCAGCCACGCGACATGAATGAATAACGCAGTAACCAGGCGAAGCAAGGCTGGATCGCGCAATTGCTGCCAGATCGGCTGATGCGTATCGAAGACGTTGGCCGGAACGGTTCCCCACTCAAGCAAGAAAGTCACGCGCCGCGGCGGCGACATCAACGCCAGCGCCATGAACGTCACCACGCAAATGCAGATCAGCAGCATGGCTGCCCAATGCAGACGCGGTTGACGTCGTGTTTCGACATTCACAAACACGGCTTTCTCCTCGACGGGCGTATCAGTCGAGCTGTCGGAGGGTACATCTTAGGCGATTGCTTCATGCCGATTGGGGTTGCAAGCGCGCAGTTACGTAAGGTGCAGGGCTGTGTGTGGGCCTCGTACGTTGGCAAGCGCATAGCCGAGTCGGTTTCTTCGCTGTTTCCGGCAGTACCCAAAAGCAAAACGCCTTCCCGATACGGGAAGGCGTTTTAAGGATAAAGCCCCTGGCGGTGACCTACTCTTGCATGGAAGTCCACACTACCATCGGCGCAGCTGCGTTTCACTTCCGAGTTCGGGATGGGAT
>Ga0209563_100173_pt1 | contig 44526 bp, 45 predicted proteins | sample AraplaCvi_mMF_r2_FD_184271 | JGI IMG/M metagenome (GOLD analysis project Ga0209563, IMG submission 184271) | Arabidopsis root microbial communities from North Carolina, USA - plate scrape CL_Cvi_mMF_r2 (SPAdes) (version 2) | ecosystem: Host-associated > Plants > Roots > Endosphere | place: USA... | reverse complement strand
GGAACTGCGCCTGTACGTGACGTACGCGGACTTCAACAAGGCCGCCGCGCAGGACGCGCAGAACGGCCTGCCGACCAACAAGACCAACGCCGTGTCCTACGGCGCGCAGGTCGAGATCTGGTTCTGATCCTCGCGTAATCCCCGCCGCGACCGACGCCGGTCGCGGCGCACCATTGCAACCACGAATATCTACGGAGACAAACGCATGTCCAAGAAATTCAGCCTGTCCGTCGTCGCGATCGCCGCGATCCTCGGCGTGAATGCCGCCCAGGCCGACCAGCTCGAAGTCCTGCACTGGTGGACGTCCGGTGGCGAGGCCAAGGCCGCTGCCGAGCTGAAGAAGCAGATGGAAGCCGAAGGCCACACCTGGAAGGACTTCGCGGTCGCCGGTGGCGGCGGCGATTCCGCCATGACCGTGCTGAAGTCGCGCGTGATCTCGGGCAACGCCCCGGCCGCCGCGCAGATCAAGGGCCCGGCGCTGCAGGAATGGGCCGCCGAAGGCGTGCTCGCCAACATCGACGACGTGGCCAAGGCCGAGAAGTGGGACGCCGTCCTGCCCGCGGTGGTCGCCAACGTCATGAAGTACAAGGGCCACTACATCGCCGCGCCGGTCAACGTGCACCGCGTGAACTGGCTGTGGGCCAACCCGGAAGCGTTCAAGAAGGCCGGCGCCAAGGTCCCGACGACCTGGGACGAGTTCTTCGCCGCCGGTGACAAGCTCAAGGCCGCCGGCATCGTGCCGCTGGCCCACGGCGGCCAGAACTGGCAGGACTTCACCGTGTTCGAAGACGTCGCGATGGGCGTCGGCGGCGCCGACTTCTACCGCAACGCGCTGGTCAAGCTCGACGCGAACGCGATCAACAGCCCCACGATGATCAAGGTGCTGGAGACGTTCAAGAAGATCCACAACTACGTCGACAAGAACGCTCCGGGCCGCGACTGGAACCTGGCCACCGCGATGGTGATCAAGGGCGAGGCCGGCATGCAGCTGATGGGCGACTGGGCCAAGGGCGAGTTCCTGGCCGCGGGCAAGGTGCCGGGCAAGGACTTCGTCTGCTCGCCGGCTCCGGGCTCGGCCAAGGACTACACGTTCAACATCGACTCGTTCGCGATGTTCCAGCTGAAGGACCCGGCCAACCAGAAGGCGCAGAAGGACCTGGCCAAGGCCATCATGTCGCCGTCGTTCCAGGAGCTGTTCAACCTGAACAAGGGCTCGATCCCGGTTCGCCTCGACGTGAAGCTCGACAAGTTCGACGACTGCGCCAAGGAATCGAACAAGGACTTCGTGGCCTCGTCCAAGGCCAACACGCTGCTGCCGTCGATCGCGCACGGCATGGCCGTCCCGCCGGCTGCCGAAGGCGCCATCAAGGACGCCGTCAGCAAGTTCTGGAACGACGACAAGGAAACGGCCAAGGACGCCCAGGCCGAGATCCTGAAGGCTTCCAAGACGAAGTGATCGATGACGGGGCCGCCGCCCGGCGGCCCCCTCTTCTCCACCCAAGGGCATTCGCCACGCGCGGTGATGCGCGCGTGGCGCTTTTTGCACTTGGCGCCTTTTGCACTCAGAATCCGTGAGCGAATCAGATCAGATCGGTTCGTTGACGGATTCTCGGACTCCCCCGGGTCGCGGCCCCCGGCGGACCCCCTGCCTTCTCGGGCCTGGCCCTTGCCAGCGGCATCGCTGGCCAAGTCCCGCCCCGACCGCGTAACGAGAGCCTCGTCGCTTCATGTCCCGACCCAAAGTCCCCAGCGCCTCCTGGCTGCCGAAGCTGGTCGTCGCGCCCAGCTTCGCGCTGTCGTTCTTCTTCATCTACGGCCTGATCGCGTGGAACGGCTACCTGTCGCTGTCCGCGTCGCACATGCTGCCGAACTACGACTTCGTCGGGTTCTCCAACTACACCGACCTGTTCGACAACGACCGCTTCCACGTGGCGCTGAAGAACATGGGCATCTTCGGCGTGCTGTTCATCGGCGGCTCGATGGTGCTGGGCCTGCTGTTGGCCATCCTGCTCGATCAGAAGATCCGCGGTGAAGGCGTGCTGCGCACGATCTACCTGTACCCGATGGCGATCTCGTTCATCGTCACCGGCACGGCGTGGAAGTGGATCCTGAACCCGGGCCTGGGCATCGAGCACCTGGTGCAGAGCTGGGGTTTCAAGGACTTCACGTTCGACTGGCTGGTGGACGACCAGCACGCGATCTACTGCATCGTGATCGCCGGCATCTGGCAGGCGTCGGGCTTCGTGATGGCGCTGTTCCTGGCCGGCCTGCGCGGCATCGACGACTCCATCATCAAGGCCGCGCAGATCGACGGCGCGAGCCTGCCGCGCATCTACTGGCGGATCGTCGTGCCGTCGCTGCGGCCGGTGTTCTTCAGCACGCTGATGGTGGTGAGCCACCTGGCGATCAAGAGCTTCGACCTGGTGATCGCGCTGACCGCCGGCGGCCCGGGCTACTCCACCGACCTGCCCGCCACCTTCATGTACGCGATGTCGTTCTCGCGCGGCCAGGTCGCCATGGGCGCCGCCAGCGCCGAGATCATGCTGGCCACCGTGGCCGCCATCGTCGTGCCCTACCTGTATTCCGAACTGAGGACCAAGAAGTGAACCGGCCGCCGAGCTCTCTCACCTGGCACCGCGTCGTCCTGTGGTCGGCGCTGGTCGTCTTCGCGGTCTGGTTCCTGACGCCGCTGTACGTGATGATCGTCACGTCGCTCAAGGACATGGACCAGATCCGCGGCGGCAACCTGATGGACCTGCCGTCGCACCCGAGCCTCGCCTCCTGGGGCAAGGCCTGGAACCAGGCCTGCACCGGCACCGACTGCGGCGGCCTGAAGCCCTTCTTCTTGAACAGCGTGATGATGGTGGTGCCCGCGGTGGCGATCTCCACGACGCTGGGCATCGTCAACGGCTACGTGCTGTCCAAGTGGCGCTTCAAGGGCAGCGAGGTGATGTTCGCGATGCTGCTGTTCGGCGTGTTCATGCCGATGCAGGTGGTGCTGCTGCCGATGAGCCAGATCCTGGGCTACTTCGGCATCGCGAGCTCCATCGTGGGCCTGATCGTGATGCACGTGCTCGCCGGCATCCCGTCGACGACGCTGTTCTTCCGCAACTACTACGTGGGCCTGCCGGACGAACTGATCAAGGCCGCCATGCTGGACGGCGCCGGCTTCTGGCGCATCCTGTGGCGCGTGGTGCTGCCGCTGTCCACGCCCATCCTGGTCGTGACGCTGATCTGGCAGTTCACCAACATCTGGAACGACTTCCTGTACGGGGTGGTCTTCTCGGGCGCGGATTCCAAGCCGATCACCGTCGGCTTGAACAACCTCGCGAACACGACCAGTTCGGTCAAGGAATACAACGTGGACATGGCCGCGGCGCTGATCGCCGCGCTGCCGACCCTGTTCGTCTACGTCGTTGCTGGCAAGTATTTCGTGCGCGGCCTGACGGCCGGCGCGGTGAAGGGATGATGAGATGGGTGCGCTGACGATCGCCAACGTACGCAAGACTTTCGGACATGTCGAGATCCTCAAGGGCATCGACATCGATATCGACGCGGGCGAATTCCTGATCCTGGTGGGCCCGTCGGGCTGCGGCAAGTCCACGCTGCTGAACATCATCGCCGGCCTGGAACTGCCCACCGACGGCTCGGTCAGCATCGGCGACCGCGAGGTCACCTACGAGGCGCCGAAGGACCGCGACATCGCGATGGTGTTCCAGAGCTACGCGCTCTATCCGAACATGAACGTGGCGCAGAACATCGCGTTCGGCCTCGAGATGCGCAAGGTGCCCAAGGAAAAGCGCGAGGAGGCCGTGCAGCGCGTGGCCAAGATGCTGCAGATCACGCAGCTGCTCGATCGCAAGCCGGGCCAGCTGTCCGGCGGCCAGCGCCAGCGCGTGGCCATGGGCCGGGCGCTCGCGCGCGACCCGAAGCTGTTCCTGTTCGACGAGCCGCTGTCCAACCTCGACGCCAAGCTGCGCGTGGAGATGCGCGCCGAGATCAAGCTGCTGCACCAGCGCACCAAGACCACCACCGTCTACGTCACGCACGACCAGGTCGAGGCCATGACGCTGGGCGACCGCATCGCCGTGATGAGCGGCGGCAAGGTCGAGCAGTTCGGCACGCCCGAGGACATCTACGCGCGCCCGGCCACGAAGTTCGTCGCCGAGTTCATCGGCTCGCCCGCGATGAACATGATCCCGGCCGTGCGCTCCGGCGCGGGCATCGCCGCCAACGGCGTCGACCTGCCGCTCACGCCGGCGCAGCGCGACGCCCTGCAGAAGAACGCCGCAGCCAAGCTCACGTACGGCCTGCGTCCGGAGGCGCTGCAGCTGTCGTCCGACGGCATCCCCGGCACGATGCACTTCACCGAGCCCACCGGCCCCGAGACCTACGCCACCGTCGACACCGCCGTCGGCATGCTGACGCTGCGCGTGCCGGGCTACATGACGTCCAAGGTCGGCGACGCGGTGCACGTGAAGTGGTCGCCCGAGGCCTCGCACCTGTTCGACGGCGACAACGGCCAGCGCATCGGCTGATCGCCGACGGCTTCGAGCGACGAGGGCGCGACGCGGGTCGCGCCCTCTTTCATTCCAGCACCGGCTCGCAGCGGATCTCGCAGCGCACCGAGTTCGCGAGGAAGCATTCCTCGTGCGCCCGGTGGTGTAGCGCGGCCAGTGCGGCGGCGTCGGGCACGCGCGCGCCCGTCACGCGCGTGCGCGGGCGCAAGGTCACCAGGTCGACCACCAGCTTGCCCGCGGCGTTGCGGCCCATGCGGCCTTCGGCGGCGTCCTCGTAGCGCTCGATGGTGAACCCGGCGCGCGAAGCAAGGTCGAGGAACCACAGCATGTGGCAGCTCGAGAGCGCCGCGACGAAGGCCTCTTCCGGGTCGACGGCGGAAGCGTCCGACATCGGCAGCGGCACCACCAGCGGCGACGACGAGCCCGGCACGACGGCGCCGCCGTCGAAGGTCCAGGTGTGGGCGCGGCTGTAGCGCTTGCCAAGGAAGTCGTCGCTGCCCAGATGCCAGCGAACGAGGGCGGTGTGGACGTGGGCCATGGGATCCTTCAGGCGGCGCGCGCCGCGGTGACGAGGGCTTCGGCGAGCGGCACGCGTTCGCCGGCCAGCGCCGCGCGCTCGGGCTGCCACAGCGTCGCGACGAAGAACGGGTGGCCATCGAGCTCGATGGCGTGAAGGTCGCCATGCTCGTCCTCGGCGGTGCCACGCAGCGGGCCGGCGGTCAGCGCGGCGCGGAACTCGGGGTTCAGGCCGTAGCGGCAGCGGTAGATCGTGGGCGCGGCGAGCGCGCCATACGCCTTGGCGATGCGGCTGCCGGGCGCGAGCGCGACGCTGCCGCGTGCCTCGACCAGCGCGCATTCCAGCGCCGCGATCACCGGCCGGCCGACGCCCGGATCGCTCTCGGCGTGCATCGCGTCGGGCCAGTCGAGCACGTGGCGCGCGAACTCGAGCACCGCGTGCTGGAAGCCGCCGCAGGTGCCCAGGAAGGGCCGGCCGGTGGTGCGGGCGTGGCCGATGGCGCGCAGCACGCCGTCGAGGCTGCGGTAGGGGCTGCCCGGCGCGACCCAGAAGGCGTCGTAGGACGCGAGGCGGTCGGCGTCGCGAATCGCGTCGCTGGCCAGCCAGTCGAACGCGAGGTCGACGTCGAGCGCAGAGGCCGCGTTGGCGAGCGCGAGCGGGGTCGCGCGGTGCGCGGCGATCGTGTCGTCCCGGTCGCCGACGATCGCGATGTTCAGCAGCGTGGTCATGGCCGCCCCTTCAACGCGTGGCCAGCGCGAGCCGCACGCCGAGCGCCACGAACATCGCGCCGATCGCTCGGTCGAGCCAGCGCGCGGCCGCCGCGCCGACGGCGATCTTGTGGCTGGCGAAGGCCGTGAACAGCGCCAGCGCGTGGCACCACAGCATGCCGTTGAAGTCGAAGATCGCTCCCAGCAGCACGAAGGCGAGCGGCTTGGACGCCGCGTCCGGCGCGATGAACTGCGGCACGAACGCGAGGAAGAACAGCGCCACCTTCGGGTTGAGCACGTTGGTGAGGAAGCCCTGGCGGAAGATCTGGCGGTAGGGGATGACGCGCGGCGCGGCCTCGGCGGCGACCGGCGCGTCGGCCGACTTGCGCGCCCGCAGCATGCCGATGCCGATCCACACGAGGTACGCGGCGCCGACGATCTTGACGACGGTGAACGCCATCGCCGACGTCGCCAGCAGCGCCGACAACCCCAGCGCCGCGGCGGCCACGTGCACGAACACGCCCGCGCCCACGCCCCAGCAGGCGACGACGCCGGCCCGCCAGCCCTGCGACGCGCTTCGCGCCATGATGAACAGCGAATCAGGCCCGGGCGTGATGTTGAGCAGCAGCCCCGAGACGATGAACAGCCACAGGTGTTGGGTTCCGGCCATGCGGCCCTCCGTGTCGATCGAGAGCCGCATCATCGCCGCGTCGCCGGACGCAGTAAACGCCGTCGGCCGCAGATGTTTGTTGCATCCAGCGGATTAATATCGCGCAATGGACAAGCTGCGTGCGATGAAGACCTTCGTGCAGATCGCCGACGACGGCAGCCTCACCGCGGCGGCCGCGGCGCTCGGGATGTCGCTGCCGGCCGTGGTGCGCAGCCTCGCGGCGCTGGAGGCCGAACTCGGCGCGCGGCTGTTCCAGCGCACCACGCGCCGGCTCGCGCTGACGCAAGAAGGCCTGCAATACCTGGCGCGCAGCCGCGACATCCTTTCCGCCGTCGCCGAGGCCGACGCCAGCCTCGCCGACGAGGCGCAGGCGCCGCGCGGCCAGCTCGCGATCACCGCGCCGGTGCTTCTGGGCCAGCGCGTGGTGGCCGACTTCGTCACGCGATTCGTGGCCGCCAATCCGGGCATGCGCTGCAGCGTGCAGCTGCTCGATCGCTGCGTCGACCTGGTGGACGAGGGCGTCGACGTGGGCATCCGCATCGGCGCGCTGGAAGATTCGTCGCTCGTCGCGCTGCGGCTGGGCGAGGTGCGGCAGATGGTCGTCGCCAGCCCCGCGTTCCTGCGCCGCACCGGCACGCCCAGGCATCCGGGCGAGCTGCGCGCGCGGCCCTGCGTGCGGCTCGCGGGGCCGATCCGCCCCGGCTGGGCATTCCAGGACGGCGGCCGCAGGCTGCACGTGGCGGTCGACGGCCCGCTGGACTTCAACCACGCCGGCGCCGCGCTGCTGGCCTGCGAGCAGGGCGCGGGCCTCGGCCAGTTCTTCTCCTACCAGGTGCAGGACGCGCTGCGCGAGCGCCGGCTGCGCGTCGTGCTGGCCGACTTCGAGCCGCCGCGCCAGCCGGTGAGCATCGTCTACCCGCACGCCCGGCTGCTGCCGGCGCGCACGCGGGCGTTCATCGAGGCGGCCAGGCAGGAGCTCGCGCCGCTGTTCGCGTGATCCGCGCGCTCAGGGCTGCAGCGGCCGGTTGCCCACGCCGTAGTTCATCGCGTTGAGGATGTCGCCATTGTCCTGGGACAGCTCCCACGCGAACACGCCGGCCAGGCCGGCCTCGCGCGCGATGCGGCCCTTCTCGATGACGGCGCGCGGGTCGTCGTAGCCCATGAACAGCTTGCTGCGCGCGTTGTAGAGGTTCCAGGCCTGCGTCTGCGGATCGAAGATCGTCTGGTAGCCGTGCAGGCCGCGGCCGTGGCGGTCGACGTAGCGGGCGGCGAGCTCGCGCCAGTCGCTGGAGCCTTCCGGCGCCGGGTACGTGCCCGTGTGCGTTTCGCCGGTGAAGCCCTGGCCGGGCGCCGGCCGGGCCACGCCCGTGAAGCCGCGGCCGTACATCGCCACGCCCGCCACGAGCTTGGCCGCCGGCACGCCGGCGGCCGTCATCGACCTGATCGCCGCGTCGAGGCCGTCCTCCGCGCCGGGCGCGCTGGCGTGCGGCGCGGCATGGTTGCCGATCGTCTTCTTCCAGCTGCCGTAGAAGTCGTAGGTCATCATGAAGATGTAGTCCATCGACCTGGCGGCATCCCGGTAGTTCACCTTGTCGACGATCGAGTGCTCGGTGTTGATCGCGGCGGTGAGGATGTACTTGTGGCCGTTCTCCGCGGTGAGCACGTCCAGCGACGCGCGCAGCGCGCCCATCAGGTCGGCGTAGCCCTGGCCGTCGGCCGGCGAGCCCAGCTGCACGCCGTTGGCCGCACCGTTGTTGGTGGGGTGCTCCCAGTCGATGTCGATGCCGTCGAAGGCCGGGTGCGTGCGCAGGAAGTCGGTGGCCGACTTCGCGAAGGCCGCGCGCGGCGCGGGCTCGTCGGCCAGGTGGAAGAACGGGTCGGAGCCGCCCCAGCCGCCCAAGGACGCCACCACCTTGACGTGCGGCGCGCGCGCCTTGAGGCGGGCGAAGGCGTCGTTGAAGCTGTCGTCGATGGCGGACGTGGCGATCTGGAAGTCGGCCTTGCCCGCGCACTTGGGCGCGTCCTCGGGCAGTTGGCCCGGGCCGCAGACGTGCAGGAACGCGTAGACGATGTGCGTGACGCTGTCGCCGTGCAGCGCGTCGACGAGTGCCGTCGGCTGCCAGTTGGGCGTGTAGACGCCGACCACCTTGCCGCCGCTGCGCTCCCACTCCAGCGGCTTGCCGCCGAACAGCGGATAGGGCGCCGACGCGGCGGCGGCCGCGGGTGCGGCGTCCTTGGCGCCGGCCGCGGCCGGCAGCGCGGCGAGCGCGATCAGGGCGGCGGCGGTCGCGCGCAGCGGGCGCAGGAAGGTCGTGGCGGCAAGAGGCGTCATGGAGGCGGCCGGTCAGGTGCAGTTCGATCTGCTCGAACCACTTTAGTACCACTATATAGCCAATCGTCCAGCGGGAACGCGTCGCCGGCCGGGAGCGGTCGTCGAGCGCCCCCGTGTTTTCCCGCGATGGGGTCCGAATGTCCCCAAACCGGTGCCGACGCGGCGTAGACTTTCCATCCCGTTGAATGACGTTCAGCTGGCTGAACGTTTCGCCGACCCGCCGCCCATGACCGACCTGCTTGCGCCCGTCCGCCCCGAGGCCGCCGAGAGCGACGCCCCGGCCTCTTCGCTCGTGCCCGCCGTGGTGCGCGCGCTGGCGCTGCTCGAGCGCGTGGCGCAGCAGCGGCAGTCGATGTCGGCCAGCGCGCTCGCCGCCGAGCTGGGGCTGCCCAAGAGCTCGGTGCACGGCCTGTGCAACACGCTGCTGCACCACGGCTACCTGCGCCGCAGCGGCGAGAACGGCGGCTTCTCGATCGGTGCGCGGGTGATGGGCCTGGCCGAGGCCTTCATCGCGGGCACCAGCGTCGCGCACGAGTTCGGCGCGATGTGGGACGCCGAGAGCCACTCGGCCGACGAGTCGGTGATCCTGTCGGTGCTCAACGACCGCGACGCGGTCTACGTGGCGGTGCGCAACAGCCCGCGCCCGCTGGGCCTCGCGTTCAACGTCGGCGTGCGGCTGCCGGCGTGGCTGTCGGGCAGCGGCAAGGCGATGCTCGCGTACCAGCCCGACGCGGTGCTGGAACGCCTGTTCCCGGCCGGCCCGCTGTCCACGCTCACGGGCCGCGGCGCGGGGCACACCGGCGCGCTGTTCGACGAGCTCGCCGCGATCCGTCGGCGCGGCTACAGCATCGACGACGAAGGCGTGCGCGCGGGCGTGCTGTCGTTCGGTGCGCCGATCTTCGATGCCGGCGCCAACGTGGTGGCCGGCGTGGCGATGTGCATCAACAAGTCCACGCTCGACGCCGATGCGCTGGAGCGCCACCGCCTGGCCCTGCTGGACACCGCGCGCCGTCTCACGCGCCGCATCGGCGGACGCACGCCGCGCGGTTACCCGATCGACTGAAACCCAGACTCACGACGAGGCGGCGCCGGAGCGGTTTCCGGACTCCGCTCGCACTTGGAGGCAACGCATGAACCCGACTCCCATCGCCGGCGACGGCAGCGCGCCGGAACTCACGCTCGACTACCGCAGTGCCTTCGAGCTGGCCCCCATCGCCAGCGCGTTGACGCGCGACCGCATCATCGTCGACTGCAATCTGAAGTTCCTGTCGATCTTCCGCACGCAGCGCGAAGCGGTGGTGGGCCAGTCGTTCGAGCTGCTGTTTCCAACCACCGAGGAGTTCGAGCGCACCGGACGCCGCATCGCCACGGCGGTCAGCACGTCGGAGACGGGCGGCTACGTCGACGAACGCGTGATGCGCCGCCCCGGCGACGGCAGCCTGTTCTGGTGCCACGTGTGGGGCCACGCGCTCGATCGCTCGCGGCCGCACGCGGCGGCGATCTGGTCGCTGGACGACATGTCGGCCACGCGCCCGATCGCGGTCGAACTGACGCCGCGCGAGCGCGAGATCGGCGCGCTGCTCGTCGAGGGCCTGACCAGCAAGCTGGTGGCGCGCCGCCTCGGCCTGAGCCACCGCACGGTGGAGATCTACCGCAGCCGCCTGCTGCGCAAGCACGGCGTCGACACCGCCACCGGCCTCGTGCGCAAGCTCATCGCCGACACGCCGCCGAACCTCGCGGCCTGAGCGCACGCGCGCGCCGCTTCGCGATTACCCCGATGTGATCGCACGACTGTCGCGCTGACCCGTCCGGCTCCAGACTCTGCCTGCGGTCGCGCGGCGGATTCCCCGGAACCGCTCCTCGTCGACTCGTTGGGACGCGCAGCGCGGCCGGCGCCGAGCTTCGCCCGAGAAGCACGATGCCGGCGGCATACGCCCGGCCGGCCAGGAGATGAACGATGAGGACACGAGATCTTCGCGCGCCCCGGTCGGAGGGCCGGGCGCGCCGCGCGGCGGCCGGATGGCGCCGCACGACACGCGCACTCGCAGCGCTGCTCGCGGCGACGTTCGCCGCGTCAGGCGCGCATGCCGGCGACATCGTCATCGGCCAGGTCGCGCCGCTGACCGGCGTGCTGGCCACCACCGGCCAGCAGATGGTGCTGGGAGGGCGCGTGTGCTTCGACTGGGTCAACGACCACGGCGGCATCAACGGCGCGCACGTCGTCACGGTGGTGGCCGACGACGGCTACGATGTGACGCGCACCGAGCAGGCCACGCGCGCGCTCGTCGCGCGGCCCGACGTCGTCGCGCTGTTCGGCTTCGCCGGCACCGCCAACGTGGCGCGCCTGCTGGACGACCGCGTGCTCGCGGACGCGGGCGTGGCACTCGTGGCGCCCTACACCGGCGGCGAGGCGCTGCGCACGCCGTTCAACCCGTGGATCTTCCACCTGCGCGCCAGCTATGCCCGCGAGGCCGAGCACATGGTGCAGCAGCTCGAGACGCTCGGCGTGCGGCGCATCGCGCTGCTGTACCAGAACGACGGCTTCGGGCAGTCGGGCAAGGCGGGCATCGAGGCCGCGCTGGCACGGCGCGGGCAGTCGCTGGCGGCGGCCGCGCCGTACGAGCGCAACACGGGCGAGGTCGCCGCGGCGGTGCGCACGATCCTCGACGCGCACGCGCAGGCCGTCATCATGGTGGCGGTCAACAAGCCGGCCGCCGCGTTCATCAAGGCCTACCGCGAGGGCGGCGGCGGCGGGCAGCTGTTCAACGTCTCGGTGGTCGACCCGGCCGAGCTCGTGCGCCTGGCCGGCATCGACAACGCGCGCGGCCTGGGCATCAGCCAGGTGGTGCCCTTCCCCTACCGCGACACGCTGCCCGTCGTGCGCGAGTTCCAGGCGGCGCTGCACCGCTACGCGCCGGGGCAGGCCGTCAACTACACGAACTTCGAGGAGTACCTCGGCGCGAAGGTGCTCGTGGAGGCGCTGCGCCGCGCGGGTCCGCAGCCCACGCGGGCCCGCGTGCTGGCCGCGCTCGAGTCGCTGCACAACCTCGACCTCGGCGGCATGACCGTCAGCTACGGCCAGCGCGAACGCGTGGGCTCCAGCTTCGTCGAGGTAACCGTCATCGACGGCGACGGGCGCCTGCTCAAGTGACGCGCCGCGCGGGCCGCGGGCCCGCGCCGGCGTCCGATCACTGCGCCGTCCAGCCGCCGTCCACCGGCACCGTGGCGCCGTTGATGTTGTGCGCCCACGGCTGGCACAGCATGCACGCGAGCTCGCCGATCTCCTGCGGCAGCGACATGCGCTGGCTCGGCTGCTTCTCGCGCAGCAGCTCGCGCACGCCGGCCTCGCGGTCACCGCCCGCGGCGCGGGCGCGCTGCTGGATCTGCGGCTCGATCAGCGAGGTCTCCGTCCAGCCCGGCGCGATGCAGTTGGCCGTGATGCCGCCGCTCGCGCGCGTGCCCGCGGACGCGCACTCGAGCGCGGCCACGCGCGTGAGGCCCACCAGCCCGAACTTCGCGGCGACGTAGGGCGCCTTCTCGCGCGAGGCCACGATGCCGTGCACCGACGCGATGTTGACCACGCGCCCGTATCCGCGCGCGAGCATGCCCGGCAACGCGCGCCGCATCGTGTGGAACGCGGCCGACAGGTTGACGGCGACGATGTCGTCCCAGCGCTGTGGCGCCATGTCGACGATGGGCGCGGTGTGCTGGATGCCGGCGTTGTTGACGAGGATGTCGATGCCGCCGTGCCAGCGCAGCGCCTCGTCCATCAACGCGTCGATGCGCTCGGTGGAGCGCAGGTCGGCGCCGATGAAGCAGGCGTCGCTCGCGCCGGCGTCGCGCAGCGCGGCGACGGCCTCGTCGGCGTGCGGCGAACCGGGCAGGTCGTGCAGCACGACGCGCGCGCCGGCGGCGGCCAGGCGCGCGGCGATCGCCAGGCCGATGCCTTGCGCGGCGCCCGTCACGAGCGCGGTGCGATGGGCGAGGAACAGTGAAGTCACGAGGATGCGGTCCTTTGCGGAAGAAGCGCTGCGTCGCGACGCGCGACGGCGATCCGGCAGCGTAAGCCGCGCACCCGCGGCGCCGCAAGCCGCGCGATTTCGTCAGTGCAAACCCCGCTTCGTTCAACGGGCTGGACATGCGGGCCGAAAATGCGCTGCCGACAGGGAATCCCCCGTGTGCAACGCCGCGCACCTTTCGTTCAATGGGCTCCCCGCGTCGAACCGGAACGCAGGCAGCGATGCGGCACGCACGCCGGCGCGGATGCGCACGGCGATGAAGTCGGGATCACCACATGGAGACACGATGTCCTCGATTGCTCACTGGGTCGCTTCCTCCCTGGCCGTCGCGGCGCTCGCCGCACGCGCCGCCTCGCCGCTGCCATCGCTGAACGTCGACAAGACGCAGGTCAGCGTGTCCGGCCTGTCGTCCGGCGCATTCATGGCCAACCAGCTCGGCTACGCCTACTCGTCCACCTTCATGGGCGTGGGCGTGTTCGCCGGCGGGCCGTACATGTGCGCGGGCCACAACAACTACACGGCGTGCATGTACAACGCGTCGATCAGCGCGTCGCAGCTGAACACGATGCAGTCCGACCTCACGAACTGGAGCGGCACGAACAACGATGCGCTGTCCAACGTCGCGCGGCAGAAGGTCTTCCTGTGGGTCGGCAGCGCCGACGCCACCGTCGGCCCGAACCCGATGGCGGCCGTCAAGACGCAGTACACCAACAACGGCGTGACGACGGCCAACCTGGTGTGGAACCAGCAGTCGGGCGCCAACCACACCTTCCCCACCGACTTCGCCGGCTCGGGCGACAACGCCTGCGGCACGGCCGCGTCGCCCTACATCAGCAACTGCAGCTTCGACGGCGCGGGCACGATGCTGCAGCAGTTCTACGGCACGCTCAACGCGCGCAACAACGCGCCGGCCAGCGCCAACTACATCCAGTTCGACCAGACGCCCTACACCGCCGGCAACGCGGGCATGGCGTCCACCGGCTGGATCTACGTGCCGGCCTCGTGCGCCAGCGGCACCAGCTGCCGCCTGCACGTGGCGCTGCACGGCTGCCTGCAGAACTACGCGCAGATCGGCGCCGACTTCATCCAGAACACCGGCTACACGCGCTGGGCCGACACCAACAACATCATCGTGCTGTTCCCGCAGACGCAGGTCGACAACGGCACGCACGCGACCGCCGACAGCGGCAGCCTGTCCAACCCGAACGGCTGCTGGGACTGGATCGGCTGGTACGGCAGCAACTTCTCGCAGAAGGCCGGCGTGCAGATGAAGGCGATCAAGGCGATGGTCGACGCGGTCTCGGCCGGCAGCACCGGCGGTGGTGGTGGTGGCGGCGGCGCGCTCGCGGCGCCCACCGGCGTGGCGACGTCCAATGCGACGTCGAGCTCGATGACCATCGCGTGGAACACGGTCAGCGGCGCGAGCGGCTACAACGTCTACCGCAACGGCGCGAAGACCAACGCGACCACGGTCACCGGCACCTCATACGTCGACACGGGGCTCGCGTCCGGCACGACGTACTCGTGGACGGTCACCGACCTCGACGCGAGCGGCGTCGAGAGCGCGCCGTCCACCGCGGCCACCGGCACCACCACCGGCGGCACGCCCGCCACCTGCTACACGGCCAACAACTACGCCCACGTGCAGGCCGGGCGCGCGCACCAGTCGGGCGGCTACGCGTACGCGAACGGCTCCAACCAGAACATGGGCCTGTGGAACCTGTTCGTGACGACCACGCTCAAGCAGACCGGCGCCAACTACTACATCATCGGCACCTGCCCCTGACGCGCCGCGGGCAGGCGTTCAGGAACGTCGATTGCATGCCGACCGGCCCGCCGCCGCCTGGAAAATCGCGTTGGAGCCCTCTTCGAAAGACCTCGTCGTCGCCCGCCCGGAAGGCCTGTACTGCCCGGCGGGCGATTTCTTCATCGACCCGTGGCAGCCCGTGCCGCAGGCGCTGATCACGCATGCGCACGGCGACCACCTGCGCGCCGGCCACGGCCGCTACCTGACCGCCGAGGCCGGGCGCCACGTCGTCGCCAGCCGCGTCGGGCCGGTCGAGCTGCAGACGCTCGCGTACGGCGAGGCGATCACGCACCACGGCGTGCGCATCTCGTTCCATCCCGCGGGCCACGTGCTGGGCTCGGCGCAGATCCGGCTGGAGCACGAGGGCCGCGTGTGGGTCGTCTCGGGCGACTACAAGACCGGCCCCGACGCCACCTGCGCGCCGTTCGAGCCGGTGCGCTGCGACGTCTTCGTCACCGAGTCCACCTTCGGCCTGCCGGTGTTCCGCTGGGCGCCGCAGCGCGACGTGTTCGACAGCCTGAACGCCTGGTGGGCCGGCAACGCGGCGGCGGGGCGCGCGTCCATCGTGTACGCCTACTCGTTCGGCAAGGCGCAGCGCGTGCTGGCCGGCGTCGACGCGGCGATCGGCCCCATCGTCGTGCACGGCGCGGTGGCGACGATGGACGAGGCGTACCGGCGGTCGGGCGTCGCGCTGCCCGCGACCAAGAGCGTGCTCGACGCCACGCCCGACGAGCTGCGGCGCTGCCTCGTCGTGGCGCCGCCGTCCGCGCAGGGCAGCGCGTGGACGCGGCGATTCGGCGACTTCAGCGACGCCTTCGCCTCGGGCTGGATGCTGTTGCGCGGCGCGCGCCGGCGGCGCAACGTCGATCGCGGCTTCATCCTGTCCGACCACGCCGACTGGCCCGGCCTGCTGGAGGCGATCGCGGCCACGGGCGCGCCGCGGGTGATCGTCACGCACGGCTACGTCGAGCCGCTGGTGCGCTTCCTTGCCGAGCAGGGATTGGAGTCCGGCGCGTTCAAGACCGAGTACGGCGACGACGAGGACGCCAAGCCGGCCGACGAGCCCGCCGCGGCGGAGGCGCCATGAAGGAATTCGCCGCGCTGTTCGCCGCGCTCGACTCGACGACGTCGACCAGGAAGAAGACCGACGCCCTGCTCGACTACTTCCAGCGCGCGCAGCCCGCGGACGCCGCGTGGGCGCTGTACTTCCTGGCCGGCGGCAAGCCGCGCCAGACCGTGCCCACCGGCCTGCTGCGCGCCGCCGCGCGCGAGGCCGCCGGCATCCCCGAGTGGCTGTTCGACGAGAGCTACGACGTCGTCGGCGACCTGGCCGAGACCATCGCCCACGTGCTGCCGCCGGCGCGCGAGACGGTCGACCTGCCGCTGCACGTGTGGATCCAGGAGCGCCTGCTCGCCCTGCGCGGACAGGCGCCGGAGGACGTGTCGGCCGCGCTCAAGCGCTACTGGAGCGAGCTCGATACCCCGGGGCGTTTCCTGCTGACCAAGCTGATCGGCGGCAGCTTTCGCGTGGGGGTCGCGCGCAATCTCGTGCTGCGCGCGTTGTCCGAGGCCTCGGGCGTGGACGCCAGGCTGCTCGCGCAGCGCGTGATGGGCTACACCGACAAGCAGCACACGCCCGACGCCGCGCGCTACGCGCTGCTGGTCGATCCGCAGGTCGCCGACGTGCCGGCCGAGTCGGGCCAGCCCTATCCGTTCTTCCTCGCGCATCCGCTGCAGTCGTCGGTCGAATCGCTGGGCGAGCGCGCCGACTGGCAGGTCGAGTGGAAGTGGGACGGCATCCGCGCGCAGTTCATCCGGCGGGGCGCGCAGTCGTGGCTGTGGTCGCGCGGCGAGGACCTGCTCAACGGCCGCTTCCCCGAGATCGACGCCACGCACGCGCTGCTGCCCGACACCTGCGTGCTGGACGGCGAGATCGTCGTCTGGCGCGACGGCCGCGTGCAGCCGTTCGCCGAACTCCAGAAGCGCATCGGCCGCAAGACGGTCACCAGGAAGATCCTCGCCGAGCAGCCCGTGGCCTTCCTCGCCTACGACCTGCTGGAGATGGCCGGCGTCGACCTCCGCGCCCGGCCGCAGCGCGAGCGCCGCGAGCGCCTGGAGCAGGTCGTCGCGCAGGCCGGCGGCGGGCCGCTGCAGCTGTCGCCGCTGGTCGACGCGCCCGACTGGGCCGCACTCACCGCGCTGCGCGGCGAGTCGCGCGCCCGCGGCGTCGAGGGCTTCATGCTCAAGCAGCGCGAGGGCCGCTACGGCGCGGGCCGCACCAAGGACGTCGGCACCTGGTGGAAGTGGAAGATCGATCCGTACAGCGTCGACGCCGTGCTGGTCTACGCGCAGGGTGGCCATGGCCGGCGCGCGAACCTGTACACCGACTACACCTTCGCGGTGTGGGAAGGCGATGGCCAAGCGCGCAGGCTCGTGCCCTTCGCCAAGGCCTACTCGGGCCTGACCGACGACGAGATGCGCCAGGTCGACCAGCGCATCCGCCAGACCACGATCGAGAAGTTCGGCCCCGTGCGCAGCGTGACGCCGACGCTGGTGGTCGAGCTCGGCTTCGAGGGCATCCAGGCGTCGCCGCGCCACAAGTCGGGCATCGCGGTGCGCTTCCCGCGCATGCTGCGGCTGCGCTGGGACAAGCCCGTCCACGAGGCCGACACGCTGCAGGTGCTGCGCGACTTCATCGCCGAGTCGGCCGCGCTGCGGCAGGGTTGACGATGGGCGCGCCGGACGATCGCGTGTCGCCGCCCGTGTCCGCGGCGGCGGTCGCGGCCTGGCTCGCGGCGCGCGGCTGGCGGCCGTTCGCGTTCCAGCGCGAGGTGTGGCAGGCGATGGCCGAGGGCCGCAGCGGGCTGCTTCATGCCAACACGGGCACCGGCAAGACGCTCGCGGCATGGCTGGGCGCGCTGCAGGCGCTGCGCGTGGAGACGCCCGCGTCCGCGCCGCGGTCCAAGAAGCCGCCCGCCCCGCCGCTGTCGGTGCTGTGGCTCACGCCGATGCGCGCGCTGGCTGCCGACACCACGCGCGCGCTCGCCGAGCCGTTGTCCGATCTCGCGCCGGCGTGGACGATCGGCCTGCGCAGCGGCGACACGTCCACTGCAGAACGCAGCGCGCAGGATCGCCGGCTGCCCACCGTGCTGGTGACGACGCCCGAGAGCCTGACGCTGCAGCTCGCGCGCGCCGACGCGCTGGAGACGCTGGCGCACGTGCAGCTGGTGGTGGTCGACGAGTGGCACGAGCTGCTGGGCAACAAGCGCGGCGTGCAGGTGCAGCTCGCGCTCGCGCGGCTGCGCCGGCGCCGGCCCGGCCTCATGTGCTGGGCGCTGTCGGCCACGCTCGGCAACCTCGGCGAGGCCCTCGCGACGCTCGTGGGCGCACCCGCGCGTGACGCCCCCGCGCCCGCGCTCGTGCGCGGGGACGTCGCCAAGACGATCGTCGTCGACACGCTGCTGCCCGAGCGCGCCGAGCGTTTCTCGTGGGGCGGCCACATGGGCCTGCGCATGCTGCCGCAGGTGGTGCGGGCGATCGAGGAGAGCGGCACGACGCTGGCCTTCACGAACACGCGCTCGCAGGCCGAACGCTGGTACCAGGCGTTGCTGGACGCGCGCCCCGACTGGGCCGGCATCGTCGCGCTGCACCACGGCTCGCTGGCCCGCGAGGTGCGCGAGTGGGTCGAGGCGGGACTGAAGGCGGGCACGTTGCGCGCGGTGGTGTGCACGTCCAGCCTCGACCTCGGGGTCGACTTCCTGCCGGTCGACCGCGTGCTGCAGATCGGCTCGGCCAAGGGCATCGCGCGGCTGCTGCAGCGCGCCGGCCGCTCGGGCCATGCGCCGGGCCGGCCGTCACGCGTGACGCTGGTGCCCACGCACAGCCTCGAGCTCGTGGAGGCCGCAGCGGCCCGCCACGCGGCGCAGCAGGGCCAGGTCGAGGCGCGGCACTCGCCGCAGGAGCCGCTGGACGTGCTGGTGCAGCACCTGGTGACGGTGGCGCTCGGCGGCGGCTTCACGCCCGACGCGCTGTTCGACGAGGTGCGCACGACGACGGCGTACCGCGCCCTGTCGCCGCAGGCGTGGCAGTGGTGCCTGGACTTCGTGCGCCAGGGCGGGCCGTCGCTGGCCGCGTATCCCGACTACCAGCGCGTCGCGCCCGACGAGCAGGGCGTCTGGCGCGTGCCCGACGCGCGCCTCGCGCGCCGCCATCGCGTCAACATCGGCACCATCGTCAGCGACGCCAGCATCAACGTCGCGTACCAGACCGGCGGGAACCTGGGCAGCGTCGAGGAGGGCTTCATCGCCCGCATGAAGCCGGGCGACGCGTTCCTGTTCGGCGGACGCCTGCTGGAGCTCGTGCGCGTGCACCAGATGACGGCCTACGTGAAACGCGCGCCGGCCGGCCGCGGCGCGGTGCCGCGCTGGAACGGCGGACGCATGCCCTTGTCGAACACGCTGGCCGACGCCGTGCTTCGCGAGCTCGACGCCGCCGACCACGGCCGCTTCGACAGCCCCGAGATGCAGTGCGTGCGGCCGCTGCTGGAGATCCAGCGCCGCTGGTCGGCGCTGCCCACGCCCGGCACGCTGCTGGCCGAGGCGTGGAAGAGCCGCGAGGGCTGGCACCTGTTCCTCTACCCGTTCGCGGGGCGCCTGGTGCATCTGGGCCTCGCGAGCCTGCTCGCCTGGCGCGCCGCGCAGCCCGACCAGGCGACGTTCTCGATCGCCGTCAACGACTACGGCCTGGAGCTGCTGAGCGCGCGCGAGATCGCGTGGGCCGAGCGGCTGCCGACGCTGCTCGCGACGTCCGATGCCGCCGGCGCGCTGCTGGCCGAGGTGCTGGCGAGCCTCAACGCCACCGAGATGTCGCGCCGGCGCTTCCGCGAGATCGCGCGCATCGCGGGGCTGATCTTCCAGTCGCATCCGGGCGAGCGCCAGTCGAACCGGCAGCTGCAGGCGTCGGCGAGCCTGTTCTTCGACGTCTTTCGCAAGTACGACCCCGGCAACCTGTTGCTGACACAGGCCGAGCGCGAGCTGCTGCGCCAGGAGCTGGACGTCGAGCAGCTGGCCGGGGCGCTGCGGCGCATGCAGGGCCAGCAGCTGGCGGCCGTGACGCTCGCGCGGCCGTCGCCGCTCGCGTTCCCGCTGCTGGTGGAGCGCTTTCGCGAGAAGCTGTCCAACGAGTCGCTGGCCGAGCGCATCGCACGCATGGTGGCCGACCTCGAGGGCCGCGCCGGCGGCGACGCGGTGGGCACGGCGCACGAGGACGCGAAGACGGTGTTCGCGCGCGACGCCGTGCAGGACGCGGCGCAGGCGTCGGTGGTCGCCGAACGCGAGCCGGCCCCGCCGAAGCGGCGCCCGCGCCGCGCGAAGGGGCGCGCGTGAGCGGCGAGCAGGCGCTGCGGCTGCGCGGGCAGGCGTTGTCGCTGTTGCCGCAACGCACCGCATGGCACGCCGCGTCGCGCACGCTGTTCATCGCGGACCTGCACCTGGGCAAGTCCGCGAGCTTCCGCGCCCGCGGCCTGCCGGTGCCGGCCGGCACGACGCAGGACAACCTCGATCGCCTCGCGGCGCTCGTGGCCGCGCACGGCGCGCGGCGCATCGTCTTCCTGGGCGACCTGCTGCACTCGCGGCACGCGCAGCGCGCCCCCGCCATCGCGCCGCTGCATGCCTGGCGCGAGGCGCATGCGGCGCTGCGCTGCGTGCTCGTGCGCGGCAACCACGACTCGCACGCCGGCGACCCGCCGCCCGCGCTCGGCTTCGAGATCGTCGACGAGCCCTGGCCCGTCGACGGCGCGGCGGGGCTCGTCGCCTGCCACCACCCGCAGCGCGTGGCCGGCGCCGCGGCGCTGGCCGGCCACTGGCATCCGGCGGTGACCTTGCGCGGCCCGGCACGCGACCACGAGCGGCTCGCGTGCTTCTGCCACATCGCGGAGGGCGACGCCGACGTGCTGGTGCTGCCGGCCTTCGGCGCGTTCACGGGCAGCAGCCCGCAGGCACCGCCGTCCGGCGCGACGTGCTGGCCCGTCGGCGGCGATCGCGTGTGGCCGGGGATCCGGATCGACTGAAACGCGCATGAGCCGGCGGCAACTCGGCCGACGGGCTTCACCGTGATCCTGCCGTCGCGTTCCAGGATGGCGCGTTCGACGGGCGAGGCGCTGAAGGCCGATCGCCCGATCAGTGCTGGAGATGGTGACCGACCCGACGGTGCCGCCCGCGCCGCCGCACATCACGGCCAAGCAGATGCGCCACTCTCTGTCGGCGCTGCTGCACGGCGATCCGCAGGCGATGCAGATCGTGAAGTCGAGCGCGCGCGCGTGCTGGGACGGGCTGGTCGCGGCGCGCGGGTGAACACCTGAGGTCGCCACTCTTGTGGGTGGGGCCGCGCCGGCCCTACAGTGGGCGCTCCTCGACTGCCCTGCACCGCCATGTCCCCCTCGAAGGCCCGCGCCGAGGCGCGCGACCCGCGCGTCGACGACTACATCGCCAGCTCCGCGCCGTTCGCGCACGCGCCGCTGGCGCACATCCGCGACGCGATGCACGCCGCGCTGCCCGATGTCACCGAGGCGATCAAGTGGAGCCATCCGTTCTTCCTGATCGAAGGCCGGCCGTTCGCGAACATGGCGGCGTTCAAGGCGCACTGCTCGCTGGGCTTCTGGCGCGGCGGGCGGCCGATCGCCGAGAAGGCCGCGGGCGAACGCGAGAAGGGGATGGGCCAGTTCGGCCGCATCGAATCCGTCGGCGACCTGCCCAGGGCCGCGGCGCTGCGCCAGCTGATCGTCGAGGCGCGCGCGGCCTGGGCGGCGGCGATCGATGACAAGGCCGCCGCGCCGCCGGCGCCCAAGGCCAGGCGCGCGGCGCCGGCGGTGCCCGATGACTTCGCCGCGGCGCTGAGCTCGACCGCCGGCGCGCGCCAGCGCTTCGACGCCTTCACGCCCAGCCAGCAGGCCGAGTACGTCGACTGGATCGTCGAGGCCAAGCGCGAGGCCACGCGGGCGTCGCGCATCGCGCAGGCGGTCCAATGGGTCGCCGAGGGCAAGACGCGGAACTGGAAGTACCAGGCCTGCTGAAATTATTTTCGCGCGGCTGCATCCGATCGGCCGCGGCCGCGCATCCAACGGATATCGATCAACTCCGGACGACCGCCATGGATCCCTGGTCCCGCCTGTTCACCCCCGAACTGCTCATTCCCGTCTGCGGCATCCTGATGCCGCTGGGCGTCGCCATCGCCGGCCTGAACTTCGCGTGGAAGTACCAGGAGCGCAAGCACAAGACGATCGTCGACCTGCTGGAGAAGGGCCTGCCCGTGCCGCGCGAACTGCTGCGCGCGCCGCAGCGCAACGGCTCGGCGCTGATGCGCGCGCTCACGCTGGTGGGCATCGGCCTGGGCACCTGCGGCTTCCTCGGCGCGATGTTCCGCTGGGATCACGGCCTGTGGGCCGCGGGGCTGATCCCGCTGTGCATCGGGGTCGCGCAGCTGATCGCCATCCGGCTGGAGCCGCCGCGCCCGCCCGAGCCGGATCCGGCCGAGCCGTCGTCCATCGACCTGCAATGACGCGCTGACGTGGCGCGACGCCCCGTGGTCTTCGACGAATCCGAACGCGTCGAGGCAGCGCTGGCCGCCTGGCTCGCCCGCGCGCGCGCCGGCGACCGCAAAGCCTTCGCGCGCCTGGTCGGTGCGCACCAGTCGCGCGTGCGGCTGCAGTTGCGCCGCCTCGCGCGCGGCGACGCGGCGCTGGCCGACGACCTGGCGCAGGAGACCTTCGTGCAGGCCTGGCTGCACCTGCACGAGTTCCGCGGCGACGCGCGCCTGGCCACCTGGCTGCACCGCATCGCGCTGACCCGCTTCCTGCAGCACGCGCGCCGGCCGGCGCTGCCCGTCGAATGGCGCGACGAGGCCGAGGTCGACGCGCCCGATCCCGGCCACGACCCGCGCCCGGCCGAAGGCATGAGCCGCGACGTCGAGCGCGCGCTGCAGTCGCTCAGCGAGATCCAGCGGCTGGCCGTCGTGCACTGCTTCCACCTCGACCTGTCGCACGCCGAGGCCGCGCAGGTGCTCGGATTGCCGCTGGGCACGCTGAAGTCCCATCTCGACCGGGCCAAGACGCGGCTGCGCGAGCTGCTGCAGGCCTGGAACCCGGAGTCCGCCTCATGAACGACCCCCGACTCCCCGGCAACGACGCCTTCGACAACCTCCTGCGCGGCAGCGCGCCCGAGCCACTGCGCGACGCCGGCTTCACCGCGCGCACGATGGCCGCGGTGGAGCGCGCCGCGCGCGCGCAGTCGCCGCAGCGCCGGCCCACGCCGCTCGCGCCGCTGGCCATCGCCCGCGCGCTCGCCGCCGAGCAACGGCGCCACGACGCGCAGGCGCGGCTGTGGCGCTGGGCGATCGCCGGCATCGTCGCGGGCTGGCTGCTGATGGTGCTGGCGGTGCTGGTGTCGCCGGAGGGCAGCGTCACGATCGACCTGTCGACGCCGAGCCAGCTGTTCCCGCTGTGCGCGACGCTCGCGGCCGGCGCCATCTGGCTGGCCGTGCGGGAGTGGCGCTCCGCCTAGCGATCAGCCTGGCGGGCGGGCACCGGCGCGACGCCGCGCATGAAGGCGGCGGTGTCGTCCAGCACGGGCGCGAGCGCCGTCAGCGGCCACGCGAGCGAGCCCACCAGCAGCGCGTGGTTGACGTGCTCGTACGTCCGGAACGTGACGGGAGCGCCACGCGACTTCAGGCGTTCGGCCAGCGGCTGGCTGTTCTTCTCGGGGTGCACCACGGTGTCCTGCGCGGCCGCGCCGATGAAAGCTGGCAGCGGACGCGCGAGGTCGTCGACGTGGTGGATCGGCTGCGTGTCGGGTGAGGTGGCGGGCCAGTCGAACACGAGCTTCACGCCGGGGTCGACGATCGGCAGGAAGTCGTACGGGCCGGCGAGCCCGACCCAGCCGGCCAGCTCGTCGGGCGAGTGGCCCGCGGCGCGCAGCCAGCGCGCGTCGAGCGCCAGCATCGCCGCGTTGTAGGCGCCGGCGCTGTGGCCGTAGACGAAGACGCGCCGCGGGTCGGCGCCGAGTTCGCGCGCGTGCTCCAGGCCGTACGCGACGGCGCGGGCGCAGTCCTCGAGGAAGGCCGGGTAGCGCGCGTCCGGGTGGAGGCGGTAGTCGACGACCATCACCGTGAAGCCGCGCGCCGCGAGCGCCTGGCCCGCGAAGGCGTAGTCGCGGCGGCTGCCGGTGCTCCAGGAGCCGCCGTAGAAGAAGACGACCAGCGGCGAGCCGACGGACTTGTCGGCCTCGTCCAGAGACGTGCCGGGCACGTAGACATCGAAGCGCTGGCGCTCCAGCGGGCCGTACGCGAGCCCTGCGGCGCCCTGGTGCCCGCGCACCCAGGCCAGCGCGTTGAGCAGCCCGGCGCCCGAGCCGGCCAGCGACTGGGCCGAGCACGCGAGCAGCGCGAGCGCGCCGGCCCAGCGCCAGCGGGCCGGCGATCGTCGGGCCGCGACGGCGGCGGTGCGGGAGGTGGCGGTCATGCGCAGGTTACGCGCCGCGGCCCGGGATGGATGCAGCGGCGGGCGGCTGCGCACGGCAGGCGGTGCGCCCGCCGCGCTGAGCGCCCTACTTGGCCGGCGGCGGCTCGATCGGCTTGACGTCGCCGCAGTCGCTCGAGATGAACCTGCCCGTCATCTCGCTCTGGATGTGCATGGTCATCTTCGGGTTGACCATGTCGGTGGACGTGCTCGCCGTGTACGCGGTGTCGCTCAGCTCGGTGTAGACGCCGTGGCCGTTGACGGTGCCGCCGCGCTCGGACTGGCACGCGAAATCGAACTTCGTCACGTTGCCGGAGGTGCTGACGTTCGTGCGCGAGCAGTGGCCCCTCTCGTCGGGGTGGAAGCCGCGGGCGATCTGCTCCTTGGTCACGCAGACTCGCGACGTCATCGGGCCGCCCGGGTTCATGGCGGCGTGTCCGCCCGTGGCCTTCTCCATCGCGGCGCGCTGCTCCGGCGTCATCGCGGCCATGCGCTGCTTCATCTGCTCCATCGCGGCATTCATCTGCGCGTTGTCGCTCTTGACGCTGACGGTGTGCTCCCAGAGGCCGGGGCGCAGGTGCGGCTGCTGCGCGAGGGCCGCGGCGGCGGGCAGCCCGGCAACGCAGGCGGCGAGGAGGCGAAGGCGGACGTTCATGGCGGATCCCTCAGCGGAGTCGAGTGACGAGTGGCGCGGATTCTGCGCCGCGCCCCCGCCGGCGGCCACCCCCGATTCGGGGGAACGCGTCAGTCGACGCGGCGCGGCGCGCCGATGACGCGCGTGCCCGGCACCAGGCTGCGCTGCGCGCTGGCCTGCACGCCGGGGTTGGTCATCTGCTCGTAGATCCAGCGCTGCAGGTCGTTCCACATTGCGGCCAGTTCCTGCGGCGGCACGGCGCGCGCGTTCTTCAGCTCCAGCGTCATCACCGGCACGTTCTTCACGAGCCCGCCGTAGTTGCCCAGCGAGCCGGGGTACACGCCCACCGGGTCCAGCTGCAGGCTGCCGAGCCGGCGCGGCGCGGGCGGCGGGCCGTCGAAGTCGAGCAGGCCGTAAGGCGCATGCACCGACACGATCAGGTCGGGATGGAACTGGTCGATCTGCTCGAGCAGCCAGCGCGACTCGGGCTCGGACAGCGGCTGCAGGCCGGGGAAGCGGCGCGGGTCGCGTCGGGTGCGCTTGATCCAGTAGGGCTGCGCGTCGCGCGCCCAGTCGGCGGTCGGGAAGTTGCGGTTCAGGTCGACGCCATGCGCGTTGACGCGCGTGGACGGCGAATGCAGCAGGCCATCCGGGTTGAGCAGCGGCACGAAGCGCCAGGCGACGTCGGAGATCGTCGGCTTGCCCGTCTGCGCGGGGCGCGGCATCGCCTGCTTCTGCACGCCGTGCGAGCGCGCGATCCAGTCGAACGCGAGCGTGACGGAGGCGAGCTCGTCGCCGTGGATGCCACCCAGCAGCAGCACCTTGAACCTGGGCGGGCCGGCGGGCAGTACGTCGTTCGCCCACAGCGGGACGCCGCGCACCGAGCGGCCCGCGCCCGGCTGCAGGCCCGAGGCGCGGCAGGCCGGCCCGTCGACGCCGGGCACCGCCGGCGCGAGGCGCGCGCACCACTGCGCGAGGTCGGGGGTGGCGGCGGCCGAAGCGGCCTTCGCGGGGGCGGCCGGCGTCGGCCTGGACGGCACGTTCGCGAACACGGGCAGCAGCACGAGCGCGAGCGCGGCCACGGCAGGGCGCGCCGCGCGGCGACGCGGCAGGGAAAGGGCCGCCGGAACTGCCGGGCGGCCAGGGAAGTCGGGGATCTCGCTGTTCATCACCCCGCCAGTGTAGGAGGGCGCGCCCGCACCGCCTTGGAGGGACGCGAAGTTTCGCGTTACCGGACGTCATCGCCCGGCGCACCGGGGGCATCGGGATTCATCCACAATCGACGCATGATCGAACCGCTGCTCGTCCCCCGCGAATCCTTCGACGATCCCGACGCCGCCGTGGCGCGCGTGCGCGAGATCTACCAGGCCGGCGTCGACCACCTGCGCAAGCACCTGCACGACTTCGTCGCCGGCAAGGTGCCCGCCGCGCACGTGCGTGCCTGCTACCCGAGCGTGCGCGTGCACACGGACACGGTGGCGCGCGCGGACTCCGTCTCGAGCTACGGCTTCGTCGCCGGGCCCGGCACCTTCGAGACGACGCTGACGCGCCCCGAGCTGTTCGACGAGTACTACCGCGAGCAGTTCCGGCTGCTGCGCCAGCACCACGGCGTGAAGGTGGAGGTGGGCGTCAGCCGCGAGCCGATGCCGCTGCACTTCAGCTTCGCCGAGCACGACCACGTCGAGGGCACGCTCACCGCGGCGCAGCGCCTGCAGCTGCGCGACCTGTTCGACCTGCCCAACCTGGCCGCGATGGACGACGGCATCGCCAACGGCACCCACGAGACCGCCCCCAACGAGCCGCTGCCGCTGGCGCTGTTCACGGCGCCACGGGTCGACTACTCGCTGCACCGCCTGCGCCACTACACCGGCACGGCGCCCGATCACTTCCAGAACTTCGTGCTGTTCACGAACTACCAGTTCTACATCGACGAGTTCATCGCGCTCGGACACCGAGAGATGGCCCGCGCGGACTCCGTGTACGACGCGTTCGTCGAGCCGGGAAACGTCGTCACCACGCGCGCCGGCCTCGCCCCGCCCGCGGGCCCGGCCGGCCACGCGCCGCCGCGGCTGCCGCAGATGCCGGCCTACCACCTGCGCCGCTCCGACAACAGCGGCATCACGATGGTCAACATCGGCGTCGGGCCGTCGAACGCGAAGAACATCAGCGACCACATCGCCGTGCTGCGCCCGCACGCGTGGATCATGCTGGGCCACTGCGCGGGCCTGCGCACCACGCAGCAGCTGGGCGACTACGTGCTCGCGCACGGCTACGTCCGCGAGGACCACGTGCTCGACGAGGAACTGCCGCTGTGGGTGCCGATCCCGCCGCTGGCCGAGGTGCAGCTCGCGCTCGAGCAGGCCGTGGCCGACGTCACGCAGCTGCAGGGCCTGAACTTGAAGCGCGTGATGCGCACGGGCACCGTCGCGTCCACCGACAACCGCAACTGGGAGCTGCTGCCGCACCCGGGCCCCGAGCGCCGCTTCAGCCAGAGCCGCGCGATCGCGCTCGACATGGAATCGGCCACGATCGCGGCCAACGGCTTCCGCTTCCGCGTCCCGTACGGCACGCTGCTGTGCGTGTCCGACAAGCCGCTGCACGGCGAGATCAAGCTGCCCGGCATGGCCAACCACTTCTACCGCGAGCGCGTCGAGCAGCACCTGCGCATCGGCATCCGCGCGCTGGAGATCCTGCGCGGCGCGGGCGTCGACAAGCTGCACAGCCGCAAGCTGCGCGGGTTCGCGGAAGTGGCGTTCCAGTAGCGCGAGAACGAGCGCCTTCAGTTATCGAGGTGGCGGCTCGCGGCGTCGAACCGGCGGCTCGAGTCCGCCCGCAGGTCGCGCACCTTGGCAAGGTCGTCGTCCACCACCTTGCCGGTCTCGTCCAGCCGCATCATCAGCGCGCGCTGCTCCGCGAGGGGCTGCGCGCCGTCGACCGCGCCTCGGTGCGCAGCGCCTCCTCGCGCATCGGGCCGTCGGGCATCCCCGCGAAGATCGCATGGACGCGTTCCCGGTTGTCGGCGTTCATCCGGTCGCGCTCGACCAGCAGCGTGCGATGGCGATCGACCTCTGCGCGGCCGTCGTGCACGCCGTCCGGCGAACATCGCCTTCATCGCACCGCGGTTCACGACGCACACTCCTGCCCTCGGGCGCCGTCGGCGTCACGCATGGCCGTTCCTGCCTTTTGTCTTCTCGCAACGATTCCATGGAGCGCGCCGGCGCCGCCGCATCGGTGCTTGCACGTCGTCCCGCAGCGGCGTAGGCTGGGGGTTCCTGCCATCCGGCCGTGACGCGGTTCGGGTCGCCGCGGTGCCGCCTGGCGTCACGGCCCGTGGAGACACGCGCCATGACGATCCTCGAATCAACCGATATTGCGGCGATCCGCAACGTGGCCCTGGTGGGCGCCTCGGCCACCGGGAAGACCACGCTCACCGAGGCCTTGCTGCTGCGCGCCGGCGCCATCAAGCAGCCCGGCAGCGTCGAACGCGGCTCGACCGTCAGCGATCACGACCCGCTCGAGAAGCGCGTCGGCCATTCCCTCAACGCCGCCGTCGTCAACTGCCTGCACGACGGCATCCGCATCCAGCTGCTCGACACCCCCGGGGCGCTCGAGTTCGTCGGGCAGTCGCTGCCCGCGCTCGAGGCCGTCGAGACCGCGGCCATCGTCGTCAGCGCCACCTCCGGCGTCGACTCGACCGCCGTGCGCATGATGGCCCACGCGGCCGACCGCAAGCTGGATCGCATGATCATCGTCAACCGCATCGACGTGCCCGGCGCGAACTGCGAAGCCGTGCTCGCGCAGATCCGCGAGGTCTTCGGCCGCGAGTGCCTGCCGCTGAACCTGCCCGCGGGCGGCGGTGCGCACGTCGTCGACTGCTTCTTCAATCGCGCGGGCGACACCGATTTCTCCTCGCCCGAGGCCGCGCACCAGGCGCTGGTCGAGCAGGTGGTCGAGGTCGATTCGGACTTCGTCGACCGCTACCTGAACCAGGGCGACGTCGAGGCCACCGAGCTGCACGCGCCGCTGGAGCAGGCGCTGCGCGAGGGGCACCTGATCCCCGTGTGCTTCGTCTCGGCGCGCACCGGCGCGGGCGTGGGAGAGCTGCTGGACGTCATCGCCAAGCTGCTGCCCAACCCGACCGAGGGCAACCCGCCCGACTTCCTGGATGGCAGCGGCGCCGACGCCAGGCTCGTGCACGCGTCGCCCGACGCCGACAAGCACGTGCTGGCCCACGTGTTCAAGGTCACCGTCGATCCGTACGTCGGCAAGATGGGCGTGCTGCGCGTGCACCAGGGCACCATCACGCGCGACAGCCAGCTGTTCGTCGGCGACGCGCGCAAGTGCTTCAAGGTGGGCCACCTGTTCCGCTTGCAGGGCGGCGAGCACGTCGAGATCGCCCGCGCGCTGCCGGGCGACATCTGCGCCATCGCCAAGGTCGACTCGCTGCACTTCGACGCCGTGCTGCACGACGCCGCCGAGGACAGCCGCATGCACCTGAAGCCGCTGCAGTTCCCGGTGCCCGTGCACGGCATCGCGATCCAGCCCAAGCGCCACGGCGACGAGCAGCGCCTGTGGGAGTTGGTGCAGCGCGCGGTCGACGAGGATCCGTGCCTGCGCATCGAGCAGGTGGCGGCCACGCACGAGACGGTGGTCTACGGCCTGGGCGAGCTGCACCTGCGCATGCTGCTGGAGCGCCTGCGCGACGTGCACAAGTTCGAGGTCGAGACGCGCCCGCCGCGCACCGCCTACCGCGAGACCATCACCGCCAAGGCCGAGGGCCACCATCGCCACAAGAAGCAGACCGGTGGCGCCGGCCAGTTCGGCGAGGTGTTCCTGCGCGTGGAGCCGCTGCCGCGCGGCACGGGCTTCGAGTTCGTCGACGTCGTCAAGGGCGGCGCGATCCCGGGCAACTTCATGGCGGCCGTCGAGAAGGGCGTGCGCGAGGCACTGGCCGCGGGCGTGATCGCCGGCTATGCGGTCGAGGACATCCGCGTGACGGTGCACGACGGCAAGAGCCACAGCGTCGACAGCAAGGACATCGCGTTCGCCACCGCAGCGCGCAAGGCCACGTGGGTCGCGATCATGGAGGCGCGGCCCATCGTGCTGGAGCCCATCGTCGACGTCGAGATCCTGGCGCCGGCCGCCGCGATGGGCGACATCACCGGCGACCTCGCGTCGCGCCGCGGCCAGGTCAACGGCACCGAGGCGCAGCTGGGCGGCACGATGATCGTGCGCGGCCAGGCGCCGGCAGCGGAGCTGATCGCCTACGCCACGCGCCTGAACGCGATGACCAGCGGCGAGGGCCGCTACACGATCGCGTTCTCGCACTACGAGCCGGCGCCGGCCAGCGTGCAGAACAACCTGCGCAAGGAGCACAAGCCGGTCGAGGTCGAGTGATCGGCGACGAGCGCGCATGAAAAAGGCGCGGGCCCTCGCGGGCACCGCGCCTTTCGCTTGCTCGGGTCGATCAGAAGTTCAGCTTGCCGATCTTCTCGAGCGCAGCGGCGATGTTGTTGCGCGCGGCGTACTCGTTGGCCAGGCGCAGGCGCTCCACGCCGGCGAACGCTTCGGTGGCGCCCGCGGTGCCTTCGGACTTCACGATCTCCTGCATCACGACCGTGCCGTCGGCCTTCTTCAGCGACCACGCCGCTTCCATCTTCACGGTGAAGCTGAAGCCGAACGACGGCTGGTCCATGTTCACCACGGTGACCGACAGCTGGTAGTCGCCGCCCGCGCCCTTGACGACGCTTGAGAAGGTCTTGTTCTTCTCGATCGACTGCACGATGGCCTGCTGGAAGGCGTCGTTGGAGATCTGCGACTTGCCCATCGAGTCGGTGTCCTTGCCGCCAGCCACGGTCACGCTGGTGCTGGCCTTGTGCTGGCCGGCGATCGCGGCCACGGGCACCATGTTCTCGGGCTTGGACGGCGACGCGCAGCCGGCGACGAAGGCGGCGGTGACGCACACGGCGGCCAAGGCGGCGGGGCGGAACATCGAAGAGAAGTTCATGAAGTCTCGTTGGGTTGGATGGACGAACGCACGACGCGCGAAGGCATCGCGAAAGGAAACGGTGTCGGGCGGCGCGGGCGCCGCCGGGCGGTCAGTGCTTGGCCGCGACGATGCTGGCGGCCGCCTCGTCGGCCATCTCGGCCGGCGACTTGCGCGACAACGAGGTGTGCAGCGAGTCGGCGGTGGCCAGCGGGAAGCTGTTGGACGGATTGCGCACCGTCACCTGCAGCTCCAGCAGGTACATCGTGATGTCCCACATCCACTTGTCGATGTAGGTGACGACGGCGTCCTGTGCATACGGCGTGGGCTGCGCCGGGCCGTTGGTGACGACGAAGCCGCGCTTCTCGAAGGCCGTCTTCAGGTCCTTGTCGATGTCGTGCTTGTCGGCGTCGTTGTGCACGACGTACAGGGTCTTGACCTTGGACAGGTCGGCGTCGGCCATGAGGTGGCCTTCGGCGCGGTTGACGGCACAGCCGGTCATGCTTGCCAGGCCGAGGGCCAGGCAGGACGCCGCGAATACTCGCTGGAGCATCAGATTCCTCCCGTGAATCTTATTGTCTGAACGTGCCGCAGCAGGGCGCCGCGGCAGGCATCGCGCATCCTCTCGCGATGCCAAACCACTCTATCACCAGTGTCGGACGCGTCTCATGCGCGTCAACCCGGAGGCCGCTTCAGTCCTCGTCGCTCTCGGGCTCGTCCTCGTCGTCGTCGCCCGGCTTGGCCCAGTGCGACAGCGTCTTTTCCAGCGGCGCCGCGGCTTTAACGAAGCTGTCGACCGACACCGGCCTGGCCACGCGCACCGCCGGCAGCGAGATCGTGCCGAGATACAGGTCGCCCACCAGCGGCTCCTGCTGCACCCAGCGCGCCACCATCAGCAGGCCGCCCATGACGATGACGCCGCTGGAGATCGCGATGCCGAACGTGCGCCGCATCTTGGGCAGCAGCAGGCCCATGTGGTGCCACAGCATCATCGCCATGAACACGACGAACGCGATGCGGCCCAGCTTGTCGATGGCCGGCAGCGACAGCGCGAAGGCGAGCTGGCTCGCGACGATCTCGGTGACGACGCCCAGCAGCAGCCACGTGAGCGCCACGCGCAGGTGCGGCCAGAACGCGAAGCGGTGCTGGAACAGCATCGAGCCGATGGCCCACGCGACGCACCACAGGACCAGGCCCACCGGCGCGACGATGTATGTCCAGACCTGCGCGTAGCTGGGCGTGCCGGGGATCGTCGTCAGCCACTGGTCGAAGCCCTGCAGAAGCGCGGCCAGCGCGATCAGCACCGACAGCGTCACCGCGTGGCGGCGCTCGTGCTTGTGCAGGTCGACGAAGCGCTGCTCGGGCGCCAGCGCGTCGCTGGCCAGGCGCACGCGCAGCGTCGTGGCGCCGAGCGTCAGCGTGCGCGATGCCGGCAGCGGCGCCGTCGAGCCGGGCGCGATCGCCGCGGCGCCGAGGCGCACGCCGTTGACCGTCGTCGCCGGCACCACGTGCAGGCCGTCCTCGTGCATCTGCAGCGTGGCGTGGTGCGCGGCCACGTGCGGGTCGTCGAGCACCAGGTCGCAGTCGATCGCGCGGCCGATGCGCACCGGCCACTGCATGACGCGCAGGATCTGGCGCGGCTGCCCGTCCCGGTCGAGCGACTCGATCAGGGCGAGCGTTTCCATGCGAATCCTTGCAGGTAGTGGCTGGCGAGCAGCAGCGCGTTCTGGAAGCTGACGCCGTGCGCATCGAAGCGGCCCTGCACGCCCTCGGTCCTGGCGTCGACGGACTGCGACAGCACCGCGACGTCGTACAGCCCCGGCAGCCGGCGGTAGGCGCGCAGGCACATCACGGTGCGCATCGGCAGGCCGGCGTTCTCGACGAAGTCCTCCTGGCACTTGGGCGCGGTCATGTCGTGCGTGTGCCGGCCCATGCGCTCGTTGCGGAAGCTCTGGCCGGCCTCCTGCGCGAAGCGCAGCGCGCCGAGCTTGCTGCCGTCGTAGACCTCGTGCCGCACGGCGATGTCGCCGGTGCGCAGCGACTCGTTGATGAAGATGGCCGTGTCCATCTGGCAGTCCGAGCGCTCGAACGACAGGCCCTTGGACTCGGACGGATTGGACGAGCCCCAGCAGCGCATGAAGTCCTCCTGCGGCACCGGCACGCTGTAGTGCGCGTGCTTGGTCTCGCGCCAGGGCAGGCCGACGAAGCGCGTGGTCAGCTGCTGCTGGTGCGCGAGCAGCTGGCGCGCCATCTCGGCTTCCACCGGGCCGGTGATCGGCTTGGCCGACGCGCCGCGCGCGATCAGCGCCTGCGCGAACTCGGCCGGCACCAGGAAGCTGATGTTCTGGCCGTCGCGCCGCGTAGCCACGTTGACGCCCACGATGTGGCCCCGATCGTCGAGCACCGGGCCGCCGCTCATGCCCGGGTTGAGCGCGCCCGAGAACAGGATCTGCGGCAGGAAGCTGCGCTCGACCAGCCCGTTGTACGTGCCCTCGACCACCGCGAAGCCGACGTCCAGCGGATTGCCCAGCGAGAAGATGCGCTCGCCCTGCGCCAGCGGCGTGGACTGCGGCCGGAACTCGAACAGGCCGCGGCGGGCGACGTCGGCGGGCGGCTTGGCCATGCGCACCAGCGCGAGGTCGTGCACGACGTCGAACGCGATCAGCTGCAGCGCGCCGGCCACGCCGTCCACCGTCTGGAAGCTGAGCCGGTAGCGCTGCGGCTCGAGCGCGACCTGGCTGACCACGTGGTAGTTGGTCAGGATCAGCCCGTCCGGGCCCACCAGCGAGCCCGAGCCCACGCTGGCCTGGCTGTCCTGGTCGCGCAGCAGCGTGCGCACCTGCAGCAGGCGCGGACGGCCGACGTCGTAGATGCGGCGGGCCGATGCCGACAGGTTGGCGCTGTCGTCGCGATCGTCGTCTTGCTCGGCGGCGGACGCGGCGGCCGGCGGCTTGGCCAGCGGCGACGCGGGGGCGGCGGGCAGCTTCGCGCCGGGGGGCGTGGCGCCGGCCCACGCGGCCAGCGCGGCCCCGGCCAGCAGCAGCGGGGCGAGAAGGCGTCCGGGTTGCCGGAGCAGGCTGTTCAGGAGCATCGAGGCATCGTACCCCGACCCCTTGTGTGCGTTGTTGCCGCGGGGTTGCGCCCCGCCGGGGGCCGCGTGCCGCCAGCCTGCGTTACGAGCCTTTATCATTGCAGACCATGCACGCCCCCCGAGACGTGGCCTCTATCCGCCTGGACAACGCCCTCGCGCTGTTCGACGAATTCGTCCGCAACACCATCAAGCACCCCGACGCCGCGACGCTGCGGGGCCTGGAACGCCGTTTTGCCGAGCGGCTGCAGATCCAGCCGAGCTACTGGAGCCAGATCAAGAGCCGCTCGCGGCTGATCGGCGAACGGCTCGCGCGCCAGTTCGAGCAGTGCTGCCAGAAGCCCGTGGGCTGGATGGACGCCGAGCACGCCGCCGGCGCGATCCCCGCCGTGGCCGAGGCGCCGTCGCCGGCGGACAGCCCGCTGCCGCAGGACGACGACGAGCGCTTCATCGTCGGCCTGGTGCTGACCTACTACCGGCGCCACCCGCAGCGCGCGCGCACCCGGCTGCTGGACCTGCTGGGCGAGGTGCTGATGCCCCCGGGCGAGGCGCCCGCGCCCGCCCAGGCCGCCGCGCCGGTGCCGCGCAAGCTCGCGCCCGGCGTCACGGCCCGCCCGCCGGCGCCGCCTCCGCCGCCCGACGACCCGATGGCGCTCTGGCACTCGGCCCAGGCCGGCATCGCGCCGCTCAAGAAGAAGCGCTGAAGCGGCACGTCGCCGCCGTCCCGTCTCGCGTTGTTCGCCGCGCCGCGCCGCGGCGGGGCGGTTCCGTGTCGTCTCGCCATGTCCGCCTTCTCGCCCTCGCGCCCACGTCCGCGCACGGGCGTCGCGTGCCTGCGCGCGCGAAAGTCATCCTCAAGATATCTGATCAATTGATTGATAAAGTACTTGCGCAAGATCAAGAGTTGTTTATCATTGAGTCAAGCATCGACGAGCACCCCCGCCTCCGACGCGACACCCCGCCTCGCAACCCCTCACGAGCCCCAATGCGCCACGCCCCGAATCGATCCCGCACCCCGTTCGCAGCCGCCCGTCCGGCCCTGCGCAGCGCACGCGCCGTTCGCTTCTTGGCCACCCGCAATGCGGCCAAGCCGATGCCGATTCCGCTCTGAGTTCGCGAGAAGCATTCCTTCGCGAAGGCCCGGGCGGTTGTTCAGACCCCCGGGCCTTCGCCATTCCAGGCCGCCCCAGCAGGAGACAAGACATGTCCAAGTTCATCGTTCCGACCGCGCGCCCGCGCAATCCGCTCGTCGCCGCCGCACGCTTCCGCCAGGCCGGACAGCACGGCAACGCCCCCGGCGCCCAGCGCCGCGAAGGCCGCCAGGCGCTCAAGCGCGAACTGTCCCAGCTCGACCTGCCGCGCGAAGTCCGCAGCAAGCCGCCCAGCCTCTGAACCCATGCAAGCGGCCACGACGCCGCCCTGGAGAACGACATGACCCCCGTCCTGACCGGCCTCAGCCCCGCGCAGCGGCCCTCCTTCAGCGATAGCCTGCGCCGACTCGTGGCGCATCTCCTGCGCAGCGCCAGCGCCGCGCTCGCCCGCCAGGCGCGCGACGTGGCCCGGCCCTTGCACGCGCGGCAGCGCCGCCTGCGCAGCCAGCACGACGCCAGCGTCGAGTTCCACGCCGAGGCGGGTGCGCCCGAGGGCGCGCTCTACGTCGACGGCGAGCTCGTCGGCTACATCGACGTCCGGCGCCTGTAAGCCGCCGTCCCCGCCCCGCCCCGCCCCGTCCCGCGCGGCGCGCGGGACGGGGCGGCCCCTCAAGTCGGGCCCCGCGCGTGCCGATATGACGAGTAACTGATCGTCTCGAACCACCGGGACGCCCTCACCGGAATCCGCCATGAGCGCCCTGCCCGCCGCCGCCCCCACCCGCACGCCGCACGACGTCGAGGGCTGGGTGCGATGGTTCCGGCAGCGCGACATCCCCGTGCTCGCGAGCACCGCGGCGGCCATCGAGGATTTGCGCGAGATCGAGGACGACGTCGACGCGCGCCGCATCGCCGAGGTCGTCGGCCGCGATCCGCTGATGACGCTCAAGGTGCTGATCCACGCGTCCATGCAAGGTTCGAACCGCCGGCTCACCGACGCCGAGACCGTGGTCGAGGCGCTGGTGCTGATGGGCATCACCCCGTTCTTTCGCACCTTCGGCCCGCAGCCGACGATCGAGGATCACCTCGCCGGCCACCCCGAGGCGCTGGAAGGCCTGCAGCGCGTGCTGCGCCGCGCCGACCGCGCCGCCCGCTTCGCCGCCAGCTTCGCGATCCACCGCGCCGACCACGACGCCGTCGTGCTGCACGAGGCGGCGCAGCTGCACGACTTCACCGAGATGCTGCTGTGGCTGCACGCGCCCGGGCTGGCGCTGGAGCTGCAGCGCCGCCAGCAGGCCGACCCCGCGTTGCGCTCGGCCGCCGTGCAGCGCGACGTGCTCGCCGCCGAGCTCAACGACATCCAGCACGTGCTGATGCAGGTGTGGCACCTGCCCGAGATGCTGGTGCGCATCACCGACGACCGCCACGCCGGGAACTCGCAGGTGCGCAACGTCCTGCTGGCGATCCGCGTGGCGCGCCACACGACGAACGGCTGGGACAACCCGGCCCTGCCCGACGACTTGCGCGACATCGGCGCGCTGCTGCAGCTGGGCGTCGAGCCCACGCGCCAGCTGTTGCGCGACATCGACGGCGACTAGCGCCTGCGGGCTCAGTAGTCGATCCGCCAACGGATCTCGTTCCAGATCTCCTCGCGCGCCGTCAGCGCGATGTGGCCGACGCCGCGCAGCTGCTTGGCCTCGCTGCCCGGGTAGACCGCGGTCGGCGGCGGGTAGACGATCTGGTCGCACTCGCTCCACCAGCTGGTGATCATGCCCTGCAGCGTGGCCGGCTCCTGGCCGGCGAGCGCCGCCATCCACGGGCTGCTCATGCGCATCTGGCGCGCGTTGACGGTGCGCGCGAACCCCGCCAGCCAGGTGCCGCGGTGCGGCGTGCCGATCGTGATGAGGCGCGCGGCCTCGCCGGTGCCGTCGCTGCGCTTGTGCGTCGCGCGCGAGCGCAGCCACGCGCGCGCGACGAGTCCGCCCATGCTGTGCGCCACGATCACCGGCGCCAGGCCCGTTGCGGCCTCCATGCGCCGCACGGCGCGCTCGACCTGCGGCACGTACTCGTCCAGGCTCGCGAACACCGGCTCCAGGCTCACGGCGACGAACGCGCGATCGAGCTTGAGCAGGCGCTTCATCCACGGGTTCCACAACCCGCGGTTGCAGATGTAGCCGTGGATGAAGACAACCCCGCGCAGGCCGCGCGAGGTCTTGGGCAGGTGGTCGTCGATCGCGTTCGAGCGCCAGGGCATGCGCCAGCCGAACACGGCGGTCGATTCGATCCACTCGCGCAATACGGCACCGGGCATGTCGCGCCAGCGGGCGCGGGTCGCGCCGTTGCGCGCGGCGAGCTGGCGCGCCGTCAACATCTCGACGGCCAGCAGCGTCGGGTGGCCGAGCAGCAGCACGTACAGCGCGATCGCGCGTGCCGTCGTCCATCCGTCGTCCCGCACGAGGGCCAGGAGAGCGCCGAGCAGGACGAACCAGGCCACGAACAGGATGCGGGCGACGCGCGCGATCATGGGCCGAGTATCACGCAGGGCGGCCGCACCTGCGCTACCCGACCGCAGGGATCACAGGCCCATGCCGCCGTCGATGATCAACTCGCTGCCGACCGTGAACGGCGACTCGTCCGACGCGAGGAAGACCACGGCCTTGGCGATCTCGCTCGATTCGCCGAAGCGGCCCGCGGGCACTTGCGACAGGATGGCCTGCGCCGTCTTGTCGAGGTCGGCCGGGCTCAGGCCCAGCTTGCCGTACAGCGGCGTCGTGACCGGCCCGGGGCTGACCGCGTTGACGCGGATGCCGCGGCCCACGAGCTCGCCCGACAGCGTGCGCGCCAGCGACAGCAACCCGGCCTTGGTGGCCGCGTACACGCTGCTGGTGGGCATGCCGATGTGCGCGTTGATCGACGTGTTCAGCACGATGGACGCGGGCTTCGTGAGCCACGGCAGCAGCGCCTGGATCAGGAAGAACGGACCGCGCAGGTTGATGGCGATGCTGCGGTCGAAGCCGGCCGCGTCCCAGGCCTCGACCGGGCGCAGGTCGGCCACGCCGGCGTTGACGAACACGGCGTCGATGCCGCCGAAGGCCTCGCCGACGGTGCGGGCCAGCTCGGCCTGGGCGTCGACGTCGGCGGCGTCCACGCGCAGGATCAGGGCGTCGGGGCCGAGGACGGCGCGGGCTTGTTCCAGCGTCTTCGGGTTGGTGCCGGTGACGGCCACGCGGGCGCCCTCGGCGATGAACTGGCGGGCCGTCTCGAGCCCGATGCCGCTGGTGCCGCCGGTGATGAGGGTGCGCTTGCCTTGCAGTCGGTTCATGGTGTGCTCCTTGGGGTTGAGGGGTCGGCCGCAGCCGATGACTGAACTTTGATCTTCATGAAGCCATCAATCCAGGCACGACAAATGCACAATCGATTCAGCTTTCATGAACAAACGGAGTGGCCATGGACCGGTTGCGGGCTTTCGAGGTGTTCGTGGCGGTGGTGTCGCGCCAAGGCTTCGCACGCGCCGCGGAGGCACTGGACACCTCGCCCGCCAACGTCACGCGCTATATCGCCGAGCTCGAGTCGCACCTGGGTACGCGGCTGCTGAACCGCCACTCGCGCAAGCTGTCGCTGACCGAGAGCGGCGAGGCGCTGTACGAGCGAGCGCGGGCGATCCTGGCGGATGTCGATGAGGCGGTGGCGGTCAGCAGCGCGTCGACGCTCAGCCCGCAGGGTCGGCTGCGCATCAACGCGCCGCTGAGCTTCGGCCTGCTGCACCTGGCCTCGCGCTGGCCGCGCTTCGCGCAGCGTCATCCGCAGGTGGAGCTGGACGTGGCGCTGATCGACCGCGTGGTGGACGTCGTCGAGGAAGGCTTCGACCTCGCGATCCGCATCTCGCGCGGCGGCTCCACGGCGCACGCCGCGCGCAAGCTGGCGACCTCGCGCAACGTGCTGTGCGCGTCGCCCGGCTACGTGCGCGAGCACGGCGCGCCGGCCACGCCCGCCGACCTGGCGCGGCACGCCTGCATCGTCTACGAGTACGTCGGCAGCGAATGGACGCTGCTGGACGCCGACGGCCGCGCGCAGGCCGTGCGCGTGCGCCCCGTGATGCAGACCAACAACGGCGACACCGCGGCCGCGGCGGCGCGCGCCGGCATGGGCATCGTCTGGCAGCCCGCCTTCCTGATCGGCGCGGACCTGCGCGCCGGCCGCCTCGTGCCGCTGCTGCCGGGCTGGCGCGTCCCCGACATCGACATCCTGGCCGTCTACCCGAGCCGGCGCCACCTCAGCGCCAAGGTGCGCGCGATGATCGACTTCCTGGCCGACGAGTTCGGCGGCGTGCCGCCCTGGGAACGCGACTGATACCCTTGCAGGCATGAGCGACATCGCCACCCGCATCCTGCAGTCGCTCGCCGCGGTCGAGGCCGAGCGCCGCCGGCGCGCACAGGCGCCCGGGCTGGCCGCGGGCGTCGCAACGCTGAAGACCTACCAGCAGGCACGCTTCGAACGCACGCACGCCGAGCTGTTCGCGAGCCCGCGCTACAGCCCTGCCGCGCGCTTCTTCGTCGACGAGCTGTACGGCCCGCAGGACTTCGCGCAGCGAGACGCGCAGTTCGGCCGCATCGTGCCGGCGCTCGTTCGGTTGTTCCCGGACGACATCGTCGAGACCGTCGAGGCGCTTGCGGCGGTGCATGCGCTGTCGGAGCGCCTCGATTCCACGATGGCGGAGCACCTGGCCGGCGCGGCGCCCGCGCGCGCCGCCTACGTGCGCGCCTGGCAGGCGACGGGCGAGCCGGCGAGCCGGATGCGCCAGCTCGAGCTCGTGATGCGCGTGGGCGAGTCGCTGGATCGCCACACGCGCAGCATCGTCCTGCGCACCAGCCTGAAGGCCATGCGCGGCCCCGCCCGCGCTGCCGGCCTGGGCGCGTTGCAGTCGTTCCTCGAGACCGGCTTCGAGGCCTTCGTCGCGATGCGCGGCGCGCGCGAGTTCCTGGGCTCGATCCGCCTGCGCGAGACGGCGCTGGCCGAGCGCCTGTTCGACACCGACGCTGTCGCCGCGGCGACAGGTTCGGTGGCCTCGGACGATCCCTTGGCCCAGTTGCCATAGCCGGTTTCCCGGGGTGCGGCGGCGGCCCGGCGGATCAAGAATCGACGGCATGACCGACGCTCTCGCCTCCACCGCCCCCGCCACCACCACGCCGCGCCCCTGGGTGACGCAATATCCGCCCGGCGTGCCCGGCGACGTGCCGGTCGACACCTACCCGTCGCTGGTGCCGCTGCTCCAGGAGTCCTGGACGAAGCACGCGCAGCGCGACGCCGCGGCCTGCATGGGCGTGCGCTTCAGCTACGGCGACGTCGACGAGCGCTCGCAGGCACTCGGCGCGTGGCTGCAGTCCAAGGGCGTCAAGCGCGGCGACCGCGTCGCGATCATGATGCCCAACGTGCCGCAGTACCTGGTCGCGATCGGTGCGATCCTGCGCGTGGGCGGCGTGGTCGTCAACGTGAACCCGCTGTATACGGCGCGCGAGCTCCAGCACCAGCTGCAGGACTCGGGTGCCACGGTGATCATCGTGCTCGAGAACTTCGCGCACACGCTCGAGGCCGTGATCACGAGGACCGACGTGCGCCACGTGGTACTCGCCGCGATGGGCGACATGCTGGGCTTCGCCAAGGGCCAGCTCGTGAACTTCGTGCTGCGCCACATCAAGAAGATGGTGCCCGAGTTCCGCCTGCCGATCGACGAGGGCCGCAGCGTCACGCGCTTCAACATGGCCGTCGCGCAAGGCACGCGCCTGCAGCTGCAGCCGGTGGCGCTCACGGGCGACGACATCGCGTTCCTGCAGTACACGGGCGGCACGACGGGGGTGTCCAAGGGCGCGACGCTGCTGCATCGCAACGTCGTGGCCAACATCTTGCAGAGCGAGGCGTGGTTCAAGCCGATGTTCGAGCAACTGGGCGACAAGCCGCTGACGATCGTCTGCGCGCTGCCGCTGTACCACATCTACGCATTGACCATCTGCTACATGTTCGGCGCGCGCCTGGGCGCGATGAACCTGCTCGTGCCGAACCCGCGCGACATCCCCGGCTTCATCAAGACGCTCAAGGGCTACAAGGTCAACATGTTCCCGGCGGTCAACACGCTGTTCAACGCGCTGGCCAACGACCCGGAGTTCGCCAAGCTCGACTTCTCCGAACTGGTCATCTCCAACGGCGGCGGCATGGCCGTGCAGCAGGCGACCGCGGAGCGTTGGCTGGCGATCACGGGCTGCCCGGTGGTCGAAGGCTACGGCCTGTCCGAGACATCGCCCGTGGCTACCAGCAACCGCCTCGACAAGCGCGAGTTCACCGGCACGATCGGACTGCCGATCCCGTCGACCGACATCGCGATCCGCGACGACGCGGGCGTCGACGTGCCGTTCGGCAACGCGGGCGAGATCTGCATCCGCGGACCGCAGGTGATGGCCGGCTACTGGCGCCGTCCCGACGAGACGGCGAAGGTCATGACCGACGACGGCTTCTTTCGCTCCGGCGACGTCGGCATCATGGACGAACGCGGGTATGTGCGCATCGTCGATCGCAAGAAGGACATGATCCTGGTGTCGGGCTTCAACGTGTATCCAAATGAAATCGAACAGGTCGTGAACCTGCATCCTGGCGTGCTCGAATGCGCCGCGATCGGCGTGGCCGACGAACGATCGGGCGAGGCCGTGAAGTTGTTCGTCATTCGCCGCGATCCGGCTCTTGCGGAGGAAGATATCGCGGCGTATTGCCGCGAGAATTTCACGGCGTACAAGCGCCCGAAGATCATCGAGTTCCGAGACGAACTGCCCAAGTCCAACGTCGGCAAGATCCTGCGGCGCGAGTTGCGATCCCCGGCTTCCTGAAGGTTTTTCCGTCCGCATCGTGCCAGTCGCCGCGCTCCCCGCCACCCTGCCTGCCCCGATGCCCAACGACGACTCCGGCGGAGCGGGCAACGTCGCGTCGCGGTTGCTCGAGACGCTGGGATTGCGCGTGCTCGAACGCGGCTGGCTCTCGGCCAACCAGGCGGTCTTCCGCACCCACGGCGCGACGCCGGCCACCGTCGTGGACACCGGCTTCAGCGCGCACGCCGAGCAGACGATCGCGCTGATCGACCACGCGCTCGCCGGCGCGCCGCTGGGTCGGATCGTCAACACGCACCTGCACTCCGACCACTGCGGCGGCAACGCGCCGCTGCAGGCGCGCGGCGCCATCGAGACCTGGATCCCGTCGCCCAGCATCGCTGCGGTCGAGCAGTGGGACGAGGACGCGCTGAGCTACCGCCTGACCGACCAGCCGTGTGCGCGCTTCGCCGTCGATCGCGCGCTCGTGCCCGGCGCGGCGATCCTGCTCGGCGAGGCCGAATGGCAGATCCACGCGGCGCCAGGCCACGACATGGACGCCGTGATGCTGTTCGAGCCGCAGACGCGCACGCTGATCTCCGGCGACGCGCTGTGGGAAGAGCGGCTCGCGATCATCTTTCCCGAGCTCGTGGGCGATGACGGCTTCGGCCCGACGCGCGCGACGCTGTCGCTGATCGAGCGCCTGCAGCCGCGCGCCGTGCTGCCGGGGCACGGCCGCCCGTTCGACGATGTCGGCAAGGCGCTGGCCGCCAGTCGCGAGCGCGTCGCGGCCTTCGAGCGCCACCCCGAACGCCACGCGCAGCACGCCGCGCGCGCCCTGCTGATGTTTCATCTGCTCGAGGTGCGCGAGGCCGGCTTTGCCGAGCTCGCCGCCTGGATGCAGCGCACGCCGATCTACCAGGCCGTCGCGCGCCGCGCGGGCCTGGACGAGGCCGATGCCGCCGCGTGGGCCGTGATGCACGTGCGCCGGCTGGTGGACGACGGCGTCCTTCACGAGCACGACGGCCGCGTGGCGGTGCATCCCCATGCGCAGTAGAGCCGTGGCAGTGGCCGACCCCGACGACACGACGGTCCCCGGCGAGGACTTTGTCGACATGTCGGCGCCCGCGCCGCCGCGCCTGACCGCTCCCGCCGAACTGCGCGCGCAGTCCGACGCGCCCGATCGCCTCGTGTTCTTCTTCAGCGGCTTCGACCCGAAGAGCGCGACGTTCTACCACCGCCTGTTTCGCAGCGGCATCGTGCAGCGCAACTCCGCGCACGACGAGACGCTGGCCCTGGGCAAGCGCCATCGCATCGGGCGCTGGGCCTCGGTGTGGACGTCGCTGTGGCGCGGCGCGCCGACGGCCCTGTCACGCCGACCCGAGACGATGCGCACCCGCGTGCACTTCATGCGCTGGGACGACATCGTGCGGCGCCACTGGAAGCGCACGCCGCTGACGCTGGCGCGTGACTACTGGAACGTCTACGGCCGCGGCCTCGCGTCGGGCGTGCTGCTGCGCCTGTGGCGCGCGGCGCCTGCGGCGTTCGGGCTCGCGATGTTCCCGCTGCTCGTCGGCGTCGCGTCGATGGCCGTCGGCGTGCTGGCCATCGGCGGGCTGCTCGCGCTGAGCGGCGTGCTTCCGATGCTCGTCGCGCTGGGCGTCGGCCTGGTCGCGGGCGCGCTGCTGTGGCGCGTGACGGCGGGCTGGGTGGACTGCGAATGGATGCTGCGGCTGGTCGCGTTCATGCGCGAGCACGCGATCGGCGAGGTGCCGGCGCTGGACTCGCGTCTGGACGAGATGGCCGACCGCCTCGTCGAGGTCGTCGAGGCCCGCATGCGTCACCCCGGCGCGGCGCCGCTGCGCGAGATCATGGTGCTGGGCTACAGTTCGGGCACGATCATGGCCGCCAGCGTGCTGGCGCGTGCGATGCCCCGGCTGGCGGACATCGTCAACGGCCGCCGCGCGGACAGGGGCACGACGCTGTCGCTCGTCACGCTGGGCCAGTGCCTCCCGATCGCCGCGGAATGGCCGCAGGCGCACCGCCTGCGCCAGGAGCTCGAGATCCTGTCGGAGACCGCGGCGCTGACCTGGCACGACTACTCGGCGTCATCGGATCCCGCCGCCTTCTGGAAGACGCCGCCGTGGCCGCAGCCCGCCAAGCTCAAGGGCCACCAGGCCTCGCCGCCTTTCAAGGCTGCACCCGGCGGCCTGCGCTTCGCCACGATGCGCCGCGAACGCCGCGAGATCCACCTGCAGTACCTGCGCCCGCCCATTGGCAAGGGCCACGCTGCGTCCTACGACTTCTTCACCATCGCCTGCGGACCGCAGACCTTGGCGGAGCGGCATGCGATGGGCAAGACGGCAGGCGATCTGCGAGGCTAGGTCCGACGGGGCCAGCGCACCTCGAACGCGGCGCTTTCATGTCGGCGCTGGCGGTCTCGAGGCGACCGCGCAGGTCGTCCGATCAGATCGCTGATGACGCGAAAGATCGAATGCCCGGCATGCCGGGCGTTTTCATGTGCCGCGCACGCGGATGCGGTGAAGTGCAGCACACGTCGGTTCGAAAGCCGGCTCGCTGCGCGCATCGCACGCGCCCGCGACGCCGGCGCGCACGAACAGGCGCGGGACCGCATGCTGCACCACGCCTGGTCGAAAACGACTCACCGCCCGAGCCGCGCGCTCTCGCGTGGGCGGCAGTCGGCAGTCGGCGGTCGGCAAGAGCCGCCTGGTGCGCGGACCGCGCTGTTCCCACGTCGATTCGGAACTTGAGCGCCAGCCTCTGGCCGTATCGGGTGCGCTT
>Ga0209563_100172_pt1 | contig 45261 bp, 53 predicted proteins | sample AraplaCvi_mMF_r2_FD_184271 | JGI IMG/M metagenome (GOLD analysis project Ga0209563, IMG submission 184271) | Arabidopsis root microbial communities from North Carolina, USA - plate scrape CL_Cvi_mMF_r2 (SPAdes) (version 2) | ecosystem: Host-associated > Plants > Roots > Endosphere | place: USA... | reverse complement strand
CCCGCCATGGTGCCGCGGATCATGTGGAGGTCGGTGCCGCAGATCGCACTCGTCGTTATGCGCACGATCGCGTCCGTCGGCTCCTGGATGGCGGGGTCGGGCACCTCGTCGAGGCGGATGTCGCCCACCCCGTGCCACACAATCGCCTTCATGCTGTCTCCTCCCGGTCGGCTTCAGACGTCCGCGACGGTACGCGCCGGGCCCCGCGAGGCGACAACCGGTTGAAAACCCGCAGGACCGGGGTAGCTGTGGAGACGGACTAGCACCATCCGGCACGGAAGGAGTACGACAGGATCATGCCCGCCTCAGAGGAGCTCCCCTCCACCCTCGAGCGTTCGGAGAAGCACGCCAGAGCCCTGTGGTCGAAGGCGCACGACTCCGCGGTCAAGGAGTACGGCGAGGGAGAGCGCGCGCACCGCACGGCGTTCGCCGCGCTCAAGCACGAGTACGAGAAGGTCGGCGACCACTGGGAGCGGAAGGCCGAGAACGGGCCCTCCGACCGCAAGGCCGCCGGCGGCCGCAGCACGAAGGCGCCGACCGCCGAGGGCGTCGACGCCAACGCGTCCAAGTCGCACCTGCTCGACGTCGCGAAGCGGCTCGACATCTCGGGCCGCACCCGCATGACCAAGGACGAACTGGTCGACGAGATCAAGAAGGCCAACCGGCGGGAGACCGCCGCGTCGCGGAAGAAAGGCTGACCATGGGCGACATCCTCGCGTTCCTCGGATGCTTCATCCTGTTCCTGGTGGGACTGTTCCTGCTCGGGCTGGCACCGACGCTTCCGGCATGGGAGGGTGTCGTCTTCTTCGGCGGGATCGTCTGCATCGCGCTGTCGTTCGGCATCCCGGTGGGGGTGCTCGGCCACACCGAGTGACGCCACCGAGTGACACCGGGGCGCCCGACGCCCTGCCGCCGGCCGTCTCGCCGGAGTACGTTGCCACCATGGGCGATCTCTCCCGGCTGCGCCGCAGCACCATGGTGCCCGATGAGGCGGACGAGCTGCTGCTCTCCGCCAACGGGCACTTCGCCTTCGCGTCCGATCCGGGCGCGGGGTTCTCGCTCGACGTCGAGCAGGAGGGCGACCAGGACGTCATCGTCGCCGACTACCACATCGGGGGCGAGTGGGGCTCGTCGGGCGAGTCGGACATGTTCTGCGTGGCGACCGTCCTCGGCGGCAGCTACCGGTGGGAGATCGACGACGACCGCGGCGACGGGTACCGCTCGCCGTTCCTGCTCCGGCCCGGCCACGACTTCCGCTGCGAGGCGAGCGAGCTGCGCATCCTGAACTTCCACCTCTCCCCCGAGCGGCTGCGCGAGGTGGCGGCCACCACCTACGGCGACGATGCGCCCGTCGTCTTCGACTCACCGCAGCCCAAGAGCGAGGCGCACAGCGCCTACCTCCTCGATGTCGCGCGCGCGGCCGGCGAGTTCATGCGGTCGGGCACGTTCCGGCACCCGCTCGTGCGCGCCTCCCTGTTCCACACCATGGCGATGGCGACGCTGGAGTCGTTCCAGCCCAGCACCGACCCGCGCGAGCGCAGCTGGTCGGCGGCGGACCAGCTGGCCGGCTACCGCAGGGCGGCGGGCTTCATCGAGGATCACGCGTCGCTGCCGATCACGCTCGGCGACATCGCCCGCGCGGCCGGCGCGACCGTGGCGCAACTGGATGCGGCCTTCCGCGCGCACTCCGGAACCAGCGCCCGCGGGTACCTGCAACGCGTGCGTCTGTCGGCTGCGCACGTCGACCTCCTCGCCTCCGACCCTGCCCGCCTCGACCTGGCCGATGTCGCCGCCCGCTGGGGGTTCGCCGACGTCGACCGGTTCGCGCGCCGCTACCGCGCCGTCTACGGCACGCCCGGGGATCCGGCAGGAGAAGGCTGACAAGCCCTCCCTGTGCGCCGCGCCGCGGTGTACCGAGGGAGCATGGATCACTCGCAAGCTCCCGTGCTGGACGCCCTGGCCGACTACCACCGCCTCGACCGCGTCGGGTTCACGCCGCCCGGTCACCGGCAGGGCCGTGGCCGTGGTGCGGACGAACGGGTCCGGGCCGTGCTCGGCGGAGCCCTGCGCGAGGATGTGCTCGCCACGGCCGGCCTCGACGACCGGAAGTCGTCCAACGGCTACCTCGCGACGGCGGAAGAGCTCATGGCGGACGCGGTCGGCGCCGACCGGGCCTGGTTCTCCACCTGCGGCAGCTCCCTCTCGGTGAAGGCGGCCATCCTCGCGGTCACCCGCGGCGAGGGCGAGCTCATCATCGGCCGGGACGCGCACAAGTCCACCGTCGCCGGTCTCGTCCTCTCCGGCCTGACGCCGCTCTGGGCACGGCCGCGCTACGACGAGGAGCAGCACATCGCGCACCCGCCGGGACCCGAGGAGTACGAGCGGATGTGGCAGCGCCACCCCGACGCCTCCGCCGCGATCGTCACCAGCCCGACGCCGTACGGCACCTGCGGCGACCTGCAGGCCATCGTCGAGGTGTGCCACTCCCGCGGGAAGCCGGTCATCGTCGACGAGGCGTGGGGCGCGCACCTCCCGTTCCACGACGACCTGCCCACCTGGGCGATGGATGCGGGCGCCGATATCTGCGTCGTCAGCGTGCACAAGATGGGGATCGGATTCGAGCAGGGTTCGGTCTACCACCTGCAGGGCCCGCTCGTGGACCCTGTGCGGCTGGCGCAGTGCGCCGACGTGCTCGCGACCACCAGCTCCAATGTGCTGCTCTACGCGGCCATCGACGGCTGGCGGCGGCAGATGGTGCAGCACGGCACGCGGCTGATCGGCGACGCCCTCGCGCTCACGGAGCGCACGCGGCAGGCCATCGAGGGGATCGACGGCCTGCACGTGCTGCGGGAGGAGCTGCTCTCGGAGGAGGCGTCGCACGACTACGACCCGATGCACGTGCTGATCGACGTGAAGCAGCTCGGCGTCTCCGGCTACCAGGTCGCCGACTGGCTGCGCGCCGAGCACCGGATCGACGTGGGCATCAACGACCACCGGCGCATCGAGGCGACCCTCTCGATCGCCGACGACGACGAGACCACCGGCCGGCTGATCGCCGCGCTGGAGCAGCTCCCGGAGGCGGCCGCCGCGATGCCGGAGCCACCGCACGTGGCCCTCCCCTCGGCGAAAGACCTGGAGCCCGACATGGCGACGCTCCCCCGCGACGCGTTCTTCGGCCCGGTCGAGACCGTCCCCGCCGCGGAGGCGGCCGGGCGCGTCGCCGCCGAGCAGGTCACGCCGTACCCGCCCGGCATCCCGGCGCTGCTGCCCGGCGCGCGGATCAACCCGGCCGTCGTCGACTACCTGCGCACCGGCCTGGCGGCCGGGATGGTCATCCCCGACGCGGCGGACCCGAGCCTCGAGACGTTGCGGGTGGTTCGGGCCCTGCCGCGCGAGGAATGACGGCTGGTCTTCTCGACGGCGCCGCACCCGCTACTTCCCCACGCCTCCGGCGAGACCGCGCACGAAGTAGCGCTGGCAGACGAAGAACAGGATCACCATCGGCAGCGCCGCCATGACCATCCCGGCGAAGACCACCGGGTACTGCGTGCCGTTCTTCGACATCATGTCGGCGAGGCCCACCGGGAGGGTCTGCACGCCGGTGCCGCTGGTGAAGATCATCGCGAACAGGTACTCGTTCCAGTTCTGCAGCACGTTCAGGACGATGGTGGTCGCAACGATCGGCATGCTCATCGGGAGGATGATGCGCCAGAACGTTGCCGCACGCGACGCGCCGTCGATCGACGCGGCCTCGTCCACCTCCCGCGGCAGGTCGAGCATGTATGCGCGCATGAGGAACACGGTGAACGGGATACGGAACGCCGTGTACAGGATCAGCAGCCCGAAGAACGTGTCGTACAGCCCCCACGCCTGGAACAGCTTCACCAGCGGGATGAGCGCGACGGTCGGCGCGAGCATCAGGCCGGCCAGCACGATCACCGTGAAGGTGCGGTTCAGCGGGATGTTCACCCGGGTCAGCCCGTACGCCGCCCAGGCGCTGATCAGCTCGGTGATGAGCGTCGCGAGCACGGTCAGCGAGACGCTCGTGAGCACGAAGTCGCCGACGCCCTGCGTCCACGCCTTCGCGAAGTTCTGCCACAGCCACTGCGTCGGCAGCGCGAACGGGTCGCCGAACAGCTCGGCGTTCGTCTTCAGGGCGTTGGTCACCATCCACAGCAGCGGGTAGAGGACCACGACGGCGAGGGCGACCAGCAGCGCCCAGACCAGGGCGGCGCGGACGCCGCGACCGAGACGGGCGAGGGCTACCATTCCACTCTCCTCCTGCGCGAATAGGCCAGCTGGGCGGCCGCCAGCAGCAGCGTGATGACGAAGATGGCGACGCCGATCGCGGCCGCCGAGCCGAAGTCGTTGGTGACGAAACCCGCGTGGTAGAGCCACGTTCCGAGCACCTGGCTGGAGTTGTTCGGGCCGCCGGAGGTCATGACCATGACCTCGTTGAACACCTGGAACGCGCCCGAGATCGTGACGATCATCATGAGGCCCGTCATCTCCCGCACCAGGGGAAGCGACACCTGGAAGAAGCGGCGGACGGGGCCGACGCCGTCGAGGTTCGCCGCCTCGTACAGCTCCTGCGGGATGCGCTGCAGCGCCACCGAGAACAGCAGGACGCTGTAGCCGAAGCCCTGCCACTGGCTCATCGCGATGACGGCGAAGATCGCGGTGCCCTCGTGGCCGAGCCACGCCTGCGAGAACTGGCCGAGGCCGAGGTTGTCGAGGAAGACGTTCAGCATGCCGGTCTGCGGCTGGTAGATGAAGTAGAACAGGAGGCCGGCCACGGTCAGCGAGATCGCCGACGGGATGAAGTAGACGGCCCGGAACGCCTTGCGCCAGCGGTCGCTGCGCACGCTCTCCACGATCGCGGCGAGCACCAGGGCGCCGAACACCTGGAAGACGATCGACAGCACCGCGTACCAGGTGTTGTTGCCGAGCGCGCGCCAGAACACCGGGTCCTGCGCGAGCGCCGTGTAGTTGTCCACGCCGACGAAGGTCTGGTCGCCGCTGTAGATGTTCCACTTCAGGAAGCTGAAGACGATGTTCTGGAGCAGCGGCCAATAGACGAAGACGGCCAGCACGGCCAGCGCCGGGAGGAGCCAGACGAGGCCGCGCCAGCGCGCCGGGCCCTTCTTGGCGGCGCGCGGCGCGACGTCGCCAGGGGCCGGGGCCGTACGGCCGCGGTCGAGCCGCGGCCGTACGGGAGCCTGGGGCGCCTGGGTGGTCGTCATTTCGCCTTCTCGGACGCCTGTCGCACGGCCTTCAGCGCGGCCTCGGGGGTGAGGCTGCCGGAGACGAGGCCCTCGGAGACCGAGACCCACGCGTCGCCGACCGAGGGCACGTTGGCCATGTCGAGCCAGACGACCGTCGACTTCGCGTCGTTCACCAGCTTGGTGCCCTCGGCGACGGCCGGGGTGGCGATCTGGTCGGTGACCACATCCTTCACAGCGCTCGGCTGGCCGTAGGGCGGCGAGGACAGCGTCGTGGCGTTCTTCGTGTTCATCACGAACTTCATGAAGTCGAGCGCCAGCGCCGCGTTCTTGCTCTTCTTGTTGATCATGTAGCCCTCGGGTGCGGCCTCCAGGGCGGCGGTGTCGCCCTTCGCGCCCGCGGCGGCCGGGAGCGGGAAGATGCCGAAGCCGTCCTTCGCGATCTGGCTGTCCTTCGTGTTGACGGAGTCGAACTCGATCAGCTCCTGGTAGTACATGGCGGCCTTGCCGGTCGCCTGCTGCTGCTGGGCGGTGGTGTAGGTGACGCCGTTGGAGTTGGTGCCGTCGCCGGTGCACGCGGTGACCAGCTGCTGGAACTGCTTCATGCCCTCCAGGTAGCCCGGGTCGGTGTACTTCGCGGTCTTGGGAAGCAGGTCGGCATCCCGGGTCTTCTGCGGCACGTCGTAGGCGAAGAGCTGGCCGAGGTAGTGGAGGCCGGGCCAGCCGTCCTTGTTGCCGAACGCGATGGGGACGTAGCCGGCCGCCTTGATCGTCGAGCAGTCGGAGATCAGCTCGTCGAAGGTCGTTGGCACGCTGAGGCCCAGGTCGCCGAAGATCTTCTTGTTGTAGCCCATGAACTTGCCGTCGACGTACTGCGGGATGCCGTAGTACTTGCCGTCGTACTTGAACGCGTTGAGCGATCCCTCGCCGAAGGTGTCGCCCCACGTGGTGCCGGGCGCGATGACCGAGCTGAGGTCGGCGGCCAGGCCGTTGGCGGCGAAGTTCTCACCCCAGTTGCCCGCGTAGCTGAAGTAGATGTCGGGCAGCGACTGCGAACCGATGAGGACCTTCTCCTTGTCCTTGATCGCGTTGTCGTCGGTCTCCTGCGCGAGCGTGATCTTCACTCCGGGGTGGAGCTTCTTGTAGTCCTTCACCAGGTTCTCGAAGTATGAGCCGAGCGGGTCGCCCGCCGCGGCGGTGAGGATGCTGATGCTGCCCGAGTAGTCGGGCTTCGCCGAAATGTCCGCGGAACCGCTGCCGCCGGACGAGCACGCGGTGAGTCCGAGCGCCAGGACGCCCGCCGCCGCCACCGTGATGGTTCTGGTCTTCTTCACGCTCATCTCCCGTCATGCGGGTCGTGCGGCCAGGTGCTCCGCTGACCCGTCTTTGGATCGTCTTGCGGTGACTATACGGGATCTTGATACCGGTATCAACTCCGCCCATGCCAGAGACACGATTTGGCGCAAATCTCGGTTCTCGGCGCGCCAGAGGCGCGATTTGGCGCAAATCGTGGAGGAGGCGGGGTCGGCTAGCGCGCGGGAGGCGGGGCGACGGAGGCGCGCTCGACGAAGTCGGCCTCCAGCACGTGCACCGCGACAGGAGCGTCGCTGCCGCCCACGCGCGCGAGCAGGCACTCGGCCGTCAGTTCGCCCAGCTGGTGCATCGGCTGCGCGACCACCGACATCGGAGGCGTCATCACGCTCGCCCACGAGCTGTCGTCGAACCCGATCAGCGAGACGTCCTCCGGGCAGCGGAGGCCGCGCTGACGCAGCGCGCGCAGCGAGCCGGTCAGCGCATCCGTCTCGGTCGCGAAGATCGCGGTCGGCGCGTCGGAGAGCGACAGCATCCCCAGCACCGCCCTGGTCGCCTGCGTCTCGTTCTTCACCACGTGCGTGACGAGCGAGGTGTCGAACGGGATGCCCGCGAGCTCCAGCGCGTCCAGGTAGCCGAGCAGGCGCTCGCCATCAGACCACAGCGCATGGTCGATGATGCGGCGCAGGTCGTCCGCGTCCGCCGCCGGCTCGGTCGTGACCGGGCCCCACACGAACGCGATGCGCCGGTGGCCCTGCTCGATCAGCGAGGTGACGGCCTGCCGCGACGCCTCGCGGTTGTTGATGACCACCGCGTCCGCATCCACCGTGTCGACGAGGCGGTCGAGCAGCACGAGCGGGATCTCGCGCTTGTGCACGATCTCCAGGTGCGGCAGCGTGGCGCTGCGGCCGGCCGCCGGCGCCAGCGCGATGCCGTCGACCTGCTTGTCGACGAGCACCTCGATGGCGTCCGCCTCCCGCTGCAGGTCCTCGTCGGTGCTCAGCACGATGACGTCGTAGTCGGCCGTGCGCGCGGCATCGCTGATGCCGCGCAGCACCCCGGCGAAGAACGGGTTGCCGACGTCGGCGAGCACGACGCCCAGGGTCCGCGTCTCGCCCGTGGTCATGCTGCGCGCGATCGTGTTGGGCCGGTAGCCGAGCTCCTTGGCGACGGCGAGGATGCGATCCCGCGTCTTCGGGCTCACCGAGCCGTAGCCGCCGAGGGTGCGGGCGACGGTGGCGCGTCCGACGCCGGCCGCTTCCGCCACCTCCGAGATCGTCGGCGAGGGAGTGCGGTGGTCGCGCTCCGTGGACATCGCCACCCCTTCCTGATCCGGGGCGGCTGCCGCCCTACCCCGCTTCGCCGGCCGCCAGCGGCGGGAGCGAGGCCACCCGGGCCCGCTCGTCGACGGCGCGCCCGTGACCGAACGCCCCCTCGACGGTGCACTGCCGCGCGGCGAACTGCGCCGCCCGGCGCATCGACCGGTGCAGCGCCGCGCCACTGGGCCGCGCATTCCTGCGCCAGCCCGAACGCAGCAATTCAACCACGAACGCGCTGACGTACGCGTCGCCGCAGCCCATCGTGTCCACGAACGGACCGGGGACCGAGGCGGCGTCGGAGTAGTAGTACGCGTCCCCGTCGAACAGCACCGCTCCGTCGTCGCCCTGCGTTCCCAGCACCAGCGCGGGCCCGTGCGACGCGATCCTGCGCAGCTCGGCCCACGTCTCGGTCCGCGACAGCGAGCCGAGGGAGACGAGCGCCAGGTCCACCCACGGGCCGACGGCCTCCAGGTACCCGGTGGTGCGGAACTCCGGCTCCGACGAGAGGTCGTACGACCGCAGCACGCGCGTCGACGCCAGCTTCGGCAGCTCAGGGATGACGCCCGAGTACGCGCTCGAATGCACCAGCGAGAAGCCGGAGACGTAGCGCAGATCCTCCTCCCCGAGCCGCACAGGGTCGCTGATGGTGACGCCGCCCTCGTTCCAGCCGAGGAAGCGCCGCTCGCCGTCGACCGTCTCGATCTCCGTCACACCGTTCGGCCCTGGCCGCACCGAGGACCGCGAGGTGTCGACCCCGCAGTCCTCGATGGCCTGCCGCACGAAGCGTCCATGCTCGTCGTCGCCGAAGACGCCCAGGTAGGCCGCCTCGGCGCCGAGCTGCCGGGCGAACACCGCGACGTTCACGGCGTTCCCGCCCGGGTACTCGACGCCGCGGTCGACGAACCGGTCGACGATGTTGTCCCCGAGACCGAGGACACGCACCGTGCTCACCGGGACCTCAGTACGCCACGACGCGGTAGTACCGGCGCAGGTCGAGGGAGTGGTCGCGCACCTGGGCGAGGTGCTTGCTGAAGCGGTCGACGACGGCGTCCGCCACGAGCGGCGCCAGCAGCCCGCGGAACTCGTCACTCACGCCCGGGAGCTCGTAGTCCTTGGTGTCAATGACGGTCACGTCGTCGCTGTACTCGTTGGCGAACGCGATGACGCGATCGGTGAGCGGACGCGTCTCGTCCTCTCCGGCGAACACCAGGATGCTGGTGTCCTTCTCGATGAGCTCCAGCGAGCCGTGGAAGAACTCGGCGGCGTGGACGCGCGTGGTCGTCAGCCACTGCATCTCCTCGAGGATGCACATCGAGTACAGGTAGGTGAAGCCCCACAGGTTCCCGGCTCCGGTCAGGAAGTGGTAGTCGGTCGTGGCGTGCTTCTCCGCGAAGGCCTGGCCCACCGGGTCGGCCTGCCGGGTCACGGCGACGAGCGCCTCCGGGATCGCCTCGAGGTCCTTCACGAGGCGGTCGTAGCCGTCGAACTCGCCGCGGAGGGAGAGGAACTTGGCGCCGAAGGTGAGGAACTGCACGTCGAACGGCCACGCCTTGGGCGCCGAGAGCAGCACCTCGTCGACCGCCGAGGCGATCGGGCTGTCGGCCTGGCCGGTGAAGCCGACGGTGAGCGCGCCCTTCTCGCGGGCGAACGCGACGCAGTCGAGGATGTCCTCGGTCGTTCCCGAGACGGAGGAGAAGATCGCGACAGAGTCAGGCCCGAACTGCGGGTCCGGCGCGAGGATGAACTCCTTGCCGATGACGGCGCGCACCGGGAACGCGGAGCGCGTCTGGAAGAAGCGCTCGTACGGCAGCGCGGCGGCGTAAGTACCGCCGGCACCGATGAAGTAGATGTTCTCCCATCGCCCGGCGCTCACGCGCTCGGCGAGCTCCTCGATCTGCGACCGCAGCGCGACGGTGCTCCGCACCTGCTCCAGGAATTCCTCTTCGTTGAAGCCCAGCATGTGTCTCCCTGTCTCACTCCACCGGCCCCTTTTGATACCGGTATCACTTCGTCTCAACTCTGACACACCTCCGCCCCTCCCGCAACATCCCCCGCTGAGGTGCTCGACGATGTCGTCGGAGGGCCTCCGGGAGGACAACGACGAGCACCTCAGCGGAGGCGAGGGCGGCGCGTACCCCGGGAGGGCGCGGGATGCATCCCCCTGGACGCGCGCGGGAGCGGTGATTGCGTGGGGGTATGCCAGAGAACCAGCACACCTTCGACAACCCTGTTGAGCGCTACCCCGTCATCTCGCCGGACGAGACGCAGGTGCCGGAGCCCGGCCTCGAGAGCGACCTGCAGCCCCGCGCCGACCTCGGCGAGGACAGCTACGTCGGCTCCGGCCGGCTCACCGGCCGCAAGGCCGTCGTCACCGGAGGAGACTCCGGGATCGGCGCGGCCACCGCCATCGCGTTCGCCCGGGAGGGCGCGGATGTCGCCATCGTCTACCTGCCGGAAGAGGAGGAGGACGCCCAGCGCATCGCCGGGCTCATCCGCGACGCCGGACGCACCGCGGTCACCATCCCCGGTGACCTGAAGGAGCGCGCGTTCAGCGACGAGATCGTGAAGCGCGCGGTCGACGAGCTGGGCGGCATCGACATCCTGGTCAACAACGCCGGCAAGCAGATCGCGACCGAGAGCCTCACCGACATCCCGGACGACGAGTTCGACCACACCTTGAAGACGAACGTCTACGCGATGTTCTGGCTCACCCGCGCGGCTCTCCCGCACCTCCCCGCGGGCGCCACGATCATCAACACCACGTCCATCCAGGCGTACCAGCCGAGCGAGACGCTGGTCGAGTACGCCACGACGAAGGCCGCGATCAACGCGTTCACGAAGGCGCTCGCCCAGCAGCTCGCGCCGAAGGGCATCCGCGTGAACGCCGTGGCGCCGGGGCCGATCTGGACGCCGCTCCAGGTGAGCAAGGGCCAGCCGCCGGAGGCGATCCCCGAGTTCGGGCAGCAGACCCCGCTGGGACGCCCGGGGCAGCCGGCGGAGTTGGCGCCCGCCTACGTGTTCCTGGCGTCGCCGGAGTCGAGCTACGTGCTCGGCGAGACGCTGGCCGTCACGGGCGGGATGCCCACGCCGTGACGGTGTGACGGGGGCCGGGCTGGAGCCCGGCCCCCTTTCGCGTGCATCCCCGACGCCCGTCAGCCCTGAACGGCGTGGCGGCGGTGTGCGCGGGCGCGGACCACGAGCGGGAGCACGATCCAGATCACCAGCAACACCACGAAGACGCAGGAGGCCGCGACGATGCCCGCGGGCGGCGCGAGCAGGAAGTCGACGATGAACAGCACGATCCCCGTGAACAGCAGGGAGGCGGCGGCCAGGCACACGATCAGGAGGACGCTTCCCAGCCCGACCAGTTCGGTCTTGGCGCGCTGGCGGAACAGCAGGCGGTGGAGGCTGACGGGCGCGAGCGCGAGCAGCGTCACGGTCACGGCGAGGAAGACGAGCACGAGGTACACGGCCACGTCGAACGGCGGCAGCTTGGTGAAGCGCTGCTGGAACGGCAGGGTCAGCAGGAAGGCCGCGAGGATCTGCGTCCCGGTCTGGAAGACGCGGAACTCCTGCAGCAGCTCGCTCCAGTTGCGGTCCGCCCTCTGGGCCGCGGTCTCGTCGCGGCCGTCTCCGGGGGCGGCGTCGGGACGCTCGCTCACCTCCTGGCCTCCTCCAGCGTCCGCGCCACCGCGGTGAGGGCGGCGTCGACCGTGGCGTGGACGACCTCCTCGGGGTCGCCGTCGAAGTGGAGCTCGTCCACCGTGAGCGCGCCGGGCCGGCCGTGCGCCAGGAAGACCGTCCCGACGGGTTGTCCCTCCTGCTCGCCCGGGCCCCCGGCGCCGGTCACCGCGGCCACCACGTCGGCGCTCAGCACCCGGGCGACTCCCGCCGCCATCTGCTCCGCGCACTCCGCCGTGATCACCGGGCCGGGCGTGACCCCGAGCACGTCGAACTTGACGTGCTCGGAGTACGCGACGACCCCGCCGGCGAACCAGTCGCCGGCCTGCGGGGAGGCGCCGAGGGCGGAGGCGATGGCCCCGCTCGTCAGCGACTCCGCCACGGCGACCGTCATGCCGGCGGAGGCGGCGAGGTCGGCGATGCGCTCCCCGATCTCCGTCGTGTCTGCCGTCGTCATGCAGCCTCCTCAGCCGGCGTCGCTGTCGCCCTCGTCGCCCTCCGCCTGCGACGGCTTGTCGACGATCTGCTGCTCCGCCTCGGTGTTCTCGTCGTGGCGGTCGTTCTCGGTGTGCTGGGGGTCGGACATCCCGGCTCCTCCCTTTCCTCTGTGGTGGGTTCGATGGTCGATTCGCGCGCCGGTCAGGTGTCGGTGCGGAAGTGCACCGCCTTGTGGCTGCCGTCGCAGAACGGCTTGATGGTGGAGACGCCGCACCGGCATAGCGCGACCGTCCGCCGGTGCTGCTCGATCGGCGTCCCGTCCGGCGTGGTCAGCTCGATGTGGCCGCGGACGAGCAGCGGACCGTCCGGGCAGGCGACGATGACCGGCTCCTCCTGGTGCGCGGTCATGCGAGCACCTCCTCCGGCTGGCGCAGCGAGCTGCGACCCGCCTCGAAGCTCTCCAACAGGTGCTGCGCGGCCAGGCCGTCGACGTACAGGCAGGCTGCGGCGCCGAAGACGATGTCGGGCAGGAGCTCGGGATGCTGCTCCGCCAACCCGCCGGCGAGGTCGCGGCCGGCGATCTGCTCGTGCACCGCATCCGCCTCCACATGCTCGTCGTAGTACCAGGTGACGTCCTCGCCGTGCCCGAGCCGGCGGAAGCCGTTGCCGTAGAACCGGTTGGGGATGGAGGAGGTCATCTCGAACGCCGCCAGATGCCCGGTGATCGCGCCGCGCAGGCTGCGGTTGAGGCCGAACATCGACATCATCGTGAAGGAGGCCAGCGTGATGGCCGGCACCCGGTCGATGTAGGCCCCGTAGGTGTCGTCGAGCCCGAGGCCGCGCATCGTGTGCGCGAAGATCTCGGCGTGGATGCGCTCCGGCCGCCCTGCGCCGTACTCGTCGGACTGCACCTCGACGAGCGCGGCCTTCGCCCGGCCGGTCAGGCGCGGGATGGCCCACGAGTGCGGGTCCGCCTCCTTGCGGGTGTAGATGGAGCGGTGGATGACGAACTCGGCCGCCTGCTCCTCCGTCGCCTTCTTGGCGAGGAAGCGCGAGAGGCTCGGGCCGGTGTCCTCCGCGGTGAGGGCGAAGAGGTGTGCGGCGACGGCGTCCGCCGTCGGCTCGGGCAGCTCGCCGACGGGCACGCGCTCGCGCAGCTGGCGCTCGAACTCCCGCTCGATCGCGCGGCGCGTGCGCAGCAGGTCGGGATGCCACTCCCACTGGTCGTCGGCGTCGACCGTGTCTCCGTAGTGGAGGCCGTAGAGCAGGAGGAGGGTGAGCTGGAGGTCCTCGTCGGTGAGGAGGTCGGGGCGCGCGGCGAGCGCGTCGCGGGCATGGTCGGTGAAACGGGAGACCTCGTCCGCTGCGGCGTCGGGCTGGAACCGCAGTGCGTCCAGCAGCGCCTCGCTCACCGCCCCCCGCGGACTGATTCGTGCTGTCATACTCCGACCGAACCGACGGATCGCATCCCCGTCAAGGCGCTTGCCACCGCTCGCGATTCGTGCCGAATCGCGGCGATTCGTGAGGAACGGCGCGCATTCGTCACGAATCGCGGCCCGGGAAGCGGCGGCGGAGGGTGCGGAGCGGGGTGGCGGCGCGGCGGAGGCGGCCGTCGGAGTAGCGGACGCCGCCGCGCAGCCGCGCGCCCACCGCGAGCCAGACGCAGACCGCACGCTCGGCCAGCCAGAGCGGCGCCCACAGCGCGGCCGTCGCGGGGAACAGCCGACGGCCTCCCGCCCGCCTGCGCCCGACCTCGGCGAGCGCGATCACCCCGGCCGCGCCGACCAGCAGGCGGGAAGGGCGGCGCAGGGAGGCGACCACGAGCGGCAGCACCGCGAGCTCGGCGACGAGCCGCGCCGGCTGGGCGAAGTCGTCGTAGGCCTGGCGCACCCGCTGCCGCAGGAAGTGCCGCACGGCCGGCGGCCGGCGGGCGACCCCGATGCGGTCCGCCGCCACCACGCGCCCGCCCGCCGCCTGCACGGTGCGGATCAGCTCCAGGTTCTCGAACAGCACGTCGCCGTCGTAGCCGCCCGCGCCGATCACGACCCGGCGGCGCACGGCGAGCGTGCCCGGGTAGTCGTGTCCGAGCGCCCGGTTCAGGAGGCTGCGGCCGGTGTCCCAGCGCGCGTGCCACGGCGTGGGATGGAACACGTTCTGCGGGCGCACCAGGTCGGCCGCATCCAGCATCCCCACCACCGCGCGCAGCGCCCCCTCGTCGTAGCGCACGTCGTCGTCGGCGAGCACGACGCGCTCGTGACGGGCCGTGCGGAGGCCGGTCATGACCCCCGCGACCTTGCCGTTGCGGCCCGGCCACGGCTCGACCGGCAGGTGGCGCACGCCGGCCGGGAAGGCGCGTGCGTGCGCCGCGAAGAGCTCCGCCTCCGACCCGTCGACGACGGTCACGTCGATCAGGTCGCGCAGCCGGGCGAGGTAGCCGACGAGCTCGTCCAGCCCGCTGTCGTCGGCCCAGCGCAGCGGCAGCACGTACTCGGCGTCGACGGTCGCGCGAGCGGACGCCGCCGGACCGGCCCCGGTGTGGTTCTCCCCCATCCCGGCTCCCTCAGACCCGCGTCGCCGGGCGGTCGACCCCAGCGCCGCGCGGGCTGAGGAAGATGCCGAGCGCGATCATCGCGACGGCGAGGAACAGGTGCAGCCAGTTGTCCGCGCTGTTCACCGGCACGAAGTTGGCCGGGTGGTCGCCCGAGAAGAACAGGCCGTACAGCCAGATGACCGCGTAGACGATGCCGCCGACGATCAGGTAGTTGCGCGAGCCGATCCGCGTCGTCGCGAAGGCGAGGCCGGCGACGCCGTAGAGGAGGTGCACGAGGTTGTGCAGCACCGACACCTGGAACACGCCGAGCAGCAGCGCGCCGGAGTGGTGCCCGGCGAACGACAGCTGGTCGTAGTCGCTGGTGATGCCGGGGATGAAGCCGGCCAGGCCGACCACGAGGAAGACGATCCCCGAGATGAGCGCCGCCTTCTGGACGGCCGTGCCCGCGTAGCGGCGGTCGTCCCGGTCGGCGAAGCGGCGGTCGGACGGATCTGCGGTGGTCATGGTTGCTCCTTTCGAGCGGTCAGGTCGTCCCGCACTCCACGCAACCCGCGCGGGCGTCACAGGGTCACCCCTTGACAGCTGCGCCCCTCAGGCACTGTCGCCGCTGAGGCGCGGCGAGTAGAGCGTGGCGCCGGGCCGCAGGCGCACCACGTCGTCGGTGAACGACGCGAGGTCGGCCCACAGCACCAGCATCGAACCGCGGGCCCGCCAGCGCAGGAAGCGCGCGATCAGGGCGGGCGCATCCACACCGGTCCGCTCGTACCCGGCGAAGGAGCTGTGCGAGTGCGGGCTGACCACCAGCCCGTACACGCGTGCCGCGGCGAGCATGCCGTCGGGCGGCCCGTCGAGCACCAGCCGGGCGTCGACCACCGCGCCGAGCCGCTCGCCGTCGGCGGTGAGCACCGGGCTGCCGAGCAGGTCACTCAGGATCATGGCGGCCTCCCGGGATGCGGCCGATGACGTGCTCGCTCATCCACCGCTCGGCCCAGCTGGCGTCGAGCGAGTCCGCCGCGACGCCGACCGTCACGACGATGCCCGGGTCGGCCACCACCTTCCAGGGGATGCGGATGAACCGCGAGTCGGGCATCCGGCCGCCGAAGATGCGCGTGGCGAGGATCGGGCCGGTGAGAAGCGCCGACACGACCGGCGGCGTGTCCGGGTCGAGGTGCTCCAGGTCGTCCGGATCGGTCAACTCCAGGTCGTCGACGGTGCTGACCGGCACACCATCGGGGTCGAGGATCTGCCGGTCGAGGAGGTCGAGGTCGGCGTCGAGGACGCGGCCGGCGACGGGCGGCGGCATGGGAAGGTCCCGGTGGTCGGTCATGCTCCGGCTCCTGTCACGATCATGAGGGGGATGGCGGCGATGGACGCCACGAGGATGATGCCGAGGAAGATCAGGCCCACGACGTTGGTCACCCTGCCGTTGACGTGGTCGCCCATGTACTTCGGGTCGTTGGCGACGATCAGGATCGGCAGGTAGGTGAGCGGCAGCGCGATCGCCGAGAAGACGACCGAGATCTCGGTGACCTGCACCGGGTCGACGCCGGTCAGGAGGATGCCGAGCGCCACCACGAGCGACAGGATCATGGCGGCGTGGAAGCGGGAGGCGTGCGCCGGGCGCCGGAACTTGCCCCAGGGCCAGCCGAAGAACTGGGCGAGCGTGTAGCCGCTCGACAGGGTGACCTCCAGCGAGGCGCCGAAGGTCGCGGCGACGAAGCCGAGGATGGCGACGATCAGCCCGATCTTGCCGAAGGCCTGGGCGATCGGCAGGGCCGTCTCGTACAGCGACGTCACCGCGATGCCCTTCGGCAGCAGCACGATGGCGGCGCAGGCGGCGATCGACAGCGAGAGGATCGCGCCGAGGGGGAATCCGACGAGCACGTTCACCCGCGACTGGGCGAGGTCCTTGGGCTTCCACTTCTCCTCGATCGCGCCGGAGGAGAAGAAGAACACCTCGTACGGGGTCATGGCGGCGCCGAACAGCGCGACGGCGTAGTACCAGTACGTCGCGGGCGACTCGTCGGTGTGCGGGGAGGGCTGCTGCAGCAGCTGGGAGCCGAGCGCCGACCAGTCCGGGTGCAGGAAGAAGACCGCCACGGCGAACACCACGAGCGCGAGGCCCAGCAGCCCGGTGACGTTCTCCAGGATCGAGAACCGCACCCTCCAGATCACGATCCAGACGGCGAAGGCCGCGACCGGGAACCAGAGCCCCGGCGAGATGCTCGACGCGAGCTGCATCGCCAGCGCGATGCCGCCGATCTCGGCCGTGAGGGTCAGCAGGTTGATCAGGAAGGAGGCGGACAGGTTCGCCACCGCCAGCCGCGCGCCCAGCCGCTCGCGGATGATCTCGAAGGTGGCCCGCCCGCTCACGGCGGCGACCCGGCCGGACATCTGGGCGAACAGGCAGATGCCGACCGTGCCGAGGACGAGCACCCACGCGAGCGTGAGGCCGAAGCGCGAGCCGACGACGCTGCTGGTGACCAGGTCCCCGATGTCGACGAACCCGCCGATGGCGGTGAGCACGCCGAGCGCGACCGCGAACAGGCCCTTCACTGCTGCTCCAGCCGCTTGGCGGCCGCGTCCAGCTGCTGCGCCAGGCGGTCCAGCGTCCGGCGCTGCCGGTCGAGCGCCGCCGCCGACGTGTTTGCGGCCGCGGAGACGCGCTGGGCGGAGGCCACCTCGTCCTGCGCATCCCGGATGTCGGCGAGGATGCGGTCACGGCTGGCCCCGATGCCGCCGGTCGCGGTCATCGTCGCGACGGCCTGCGCCTCCGTGGCGAGACGGTCGGCCGCATCGCTGAGGCCGGTGTCCATGACCGAGGGGAGGAGGCGGTCGCCCTGGTCGAGGCCGAGCACGAGACCGGCGGAGCGGGCCGTCGAGGCTGCGGTGCCGGCCGACTGCGAGAGGGCGCTGCGCGCGGAGGCGTCGGCCGAGCAGCCGGCGAGGCCGGCCGCGAGGACCGCGCATACCGCGGCGATCGCGAGGCGTCGGAAGATCACGCCGCGGACTGTACGCCGCCTGTGAGCTCGTCGACAGTGGCACGCACGCAACTATCCCGGGTCACATATCCGGAGCCGTCCTCACCGGCGCGTCCGGGCGGAACCCGGCCGTCGCCTCCTCGTAGGTGGTGTGCCTTCGCGCGGGGTGCGAGTCCGCCGGCGGCGGGACATCGGTTCGGGCGAGAGCATGCAGCACGAGCTGCTCGACGAGTACCGCGGCGGTCGTCTCCCGCGCGCGGGCGATACGCACGAGTGCGGCGTATTCACGTTCCCCCAGCCGGATCGTGAGGGGCATCCCAGCCGGGGCTCTGCCCGGCCCGTGGACAGAGGCGGGCTCCGTCCGTTCGGCGCTCTGAGATTCCTTCATGTCGGAAGCTTGACATAAGAGAGCGCTCTCGTCATGGCTCAATTTGTTCGCGAAACGTACACGCGCGCGGCCCGGCCGTTGCACCACGGGAGCCGCTGCCTGAGGATCGGAGCGTCGCATTGCTGACGCCGCCCCGTCCCCCCGGTCCACGGCAGCGTCAGTGCGGCACCTCATCGGCGGGGTCCTGGTCTTCGGGTGGCCAGGACCCCGCCGCCATGAGCGCCAGCCCCTCCTCCAAGCGCTTCGCGATGTCGGCGGGCGCGACGCCGCCGCCCAGCGTGAGCGCCATCGCCCCGGAGGCCGCAGCCCCGACGATGCGGTGGATGCGCGGATCGCGGGCCTTCTCGCCCAGCGCGCGCTGCGCGTCCTCCGCCGCGGCCGACAGCAGCGCGGCCAGGCGTTCGCGCTCGCCGTCCGCGAGAGGCGCGGCGGTCAGCGCGTCGGCGGCCTCGCGCAGGGCCGGCGCGATCACCGACCGGAGCACGTCATCGGCCTGCACCACCGGGGAGGCGGGGGCCGGGTCTGCGGGGACCGGGGCGCCGTCGCCGTCGCCGTCGCTTGCGCTGGCATCCTCCGCCCGGCCGCCCAGCGCCGCATCCAGGGTCGCCAGGAGCGTCGGCGCGGTGAACGGCTTGGCCAGGAACCGGGCGCCGTCGCGCTCCACCGCCGCCCGCGTGCCCGGGCCGGGCAGCATCCCGCTCATCAGCACGACGACGGTCTCCGGGTGCTCGGCGGCCAGCCTCCGGGCGATGGCGTCGCCGGAGACGCCCGGCATCATCACGTCGGTCAGCACCGCGTCGAAGCGACGGCCGTCGTCGATCAGCTTCAGCGCATCCCGGCCCTGCGCCACCTCGGTGACGAAGCCCTGCTTCTCGAGCGTCTGACGCACCAGCTCGCCGATGGCGTGCTCGTCGTCGACCACGAGCACCCGCCGGCCTGCGCCGGGGCGCGGCGCCGCGATCGGCGGTCCCGGCTGCGTCGGCACGGGCATCGTCGGCTCCGCCGCCGCGGGCAGCGTGAAACCGACCACTGTCCCCGAGCCCGGCTCGGTCTCGACCCGCAACTCGCCGCCGTGCGCCTTCACGATGGCGGCGGACGTCGGCAGTCCGAGGCCGGTCCCGCTCTCCTTGGTGGTGAAGAACGGCTCCAGGATGCGGCCCGCCGTCGCCGGGTCCATCCCGGATCCCGAATCGCGCACCTCGACCCGTACCGCCGACGCGTCGGCCGTGGCGCGGATCGTGAGCGCGCCGCCGTCCGGCATCGCATCCCGCGCATTGGTCACGAGGTTGACGAGCACCTGGAACAGCTCCGTCTCGTCGCCCAGCACCGTCGGCAGCCGGTGCGGCGTCTCGACGCGCAGCTCGATCGACTTCGGCAGCGTCTCGCCGCAGAACCGCCCGACCTCCCAGAGCAGGCCGGCCAGGTCGACCGGGGCGCGCTGCACCTCCGACCCCCGCGCGAACGAGAGCACCTGGCGGATCATCGCCGCGCCGCGCTCGGCCGCGGCCTCCACGGCGTCCAGCGTGGCCCGCCTGCGCGCATCCGGTTCCCCGTCGCGCAGCTGTTGCACCGACATCAGGATGGGCGTGAGCACGTTGTTGAGGTCGTGGGCGATCCCCCCGGCCAGCGTGCCGAGGCTCTCCATCCGCTGCGCCCGCACGCGCTGCTCCTCCTGGCGGCGGTGCTCGGTGATGTCCGAGTTGACGGCGAAGACGCTCAGCCGGCCGTCGGCGCCGCGGGTGAGCTGCCAGCGGCAGTCCGCGATGAGCACGGAGCCGTCGGAGCGGCGCTGCCGCAGCTCGCCCACCCAGAAGCCGTCGCGCAGCAGTGCCTCCATCGCGTCGTCGAACAGCTCCGGCTCGTCGTACAGCAGCTCGCGCACCGGGCGGCCGACGGCCTCCGAGGCGGTGTAGCCGTAGATGGTCTCCGCTCCGCGGTTCCAGTAGCGGATGACGCCGTCGAGGTCGCGCACCAGGATGGCGTCGCGTGCGGCGTCGAGCAGTGCGGCCTGCGACTCCACCCGGCGCGTGTACTCGTCGAGCTTCGCGCGCGCCCGCTGGTCCTCCGTCACGTCGCGCACGATGATCGCGATGCCCTCCTCTGTGGGGTGGGCGTCGACCTCGAACCAGCGGTCCCACTCCGGCGAGTAGGCGCGCGCGCTGCCGTTCACCCCGTGGTCCATGGCGTCGCGGTAGATGCGTTCGAAGGGGCTGCCGAGGGCCGTCGGGAAGAACTCCCAGATGGTCTTGTCGCGCAGCCGCGCCTCCTCGATGCCCGCGAGGCGCAGCGCCCAACTGTTCGCGAACGTGAACCGCCACTCGCGGTCGACGAAGCCGATCGCGTCGTGCACCTGGTCGAGCGAGCTGCGCAGCAGGCGCGCCATCGCGCGCTGCTCCTCCCGGTGCCGGACGAGCGCGGTCACGTCGTGGAAGGCGCCGTGCAGCCGCACGACGTCGCCGTTCTGGTCGCGCTCCGTCTCGCCGACGAGGTGCGCGTGGATCGGGCGCCCGCGCGCATCCACCATCGTCGCCCGCACGTCGAGCGGCACGCCGTGCACCACGCTGCGCTGGAACGCCTCCCGCACCGCGCGCCGATCCTCTGGGCTGAAGAGGGCGAGGGAGTCCGCGTCGCTGGGCACCTGGCCGGGCTCCATGCCCAGCAGGTGGAACAGGTCCTCGCTCCAGTCGATGCGTCCGGTCGGGATGTCGACCATCCAGCCCGCGAAGCCGGCGATCCGGGCGGCCATCCGCACCAGCGCCTCGTTGCCCGCCGCGGCGAGCGCCGAACGCTCCACGTCCCCGATGTCGCGGGCGATCGCGAGCACGGCGGCGACTTCGCCCTCCGTCCCGCGCAGCGGGATGATCGTCACGTCGAGCAGCCGCACCCTCCCGTCCGGGGTGACGACGCGGGTCACGTACCGGCGGTTGTGCCCGGCCACCGCCTCGCGGAACTGCACCATCGTGTAGTCGAGGGAGTCGGGGTGGAGGAGGCGCGAGAAGGGCATCCCGGCCAGCTGCTCGGCCGTGCGCCCGAGGAGCTCGAGCAACGCGCGGTTCGACTCGACGAAGACGCCGTCGAGGTCGACGACGCACACGCCGTCCGGGTGACCGTGGAAGAGCGCGTCGAGTCCGTGCAGGCGCAGCGCCTCGGACGGCGAGGTCATCGCGGGGCGCGCGATCGGGTCGGCTGGGGCATGGGGGGATTGTAGGCGCAGATGCAGGCCTACACTGACCCGCATGGTCACGGCCGACCGGCACCGGATGTTCGCCCAGCGAACGCTCGTGCTGCCGTCGCGCCCGGACCGCCGAGAACCGGCCGCCGATACTGGAGAGGAGCGGTTCGCCGACCCGGACCGTGAGCCCCTGCAATCCAGTCACCCAGGGCAGGAGCCAGAACCATGACCGATTCCTCCGCGCGTACGCGGACACTGCGGGCCGTCGTCGCCGACGACGACCTCTTCACCGCCTCGATGGTGGCCTCCGCGCTGCGATCCACGGGCATCGACGCCGCCCAGGCGACGACCGCCGAGGACGCCTGGGACACCATCGCCGATGTCGACCCCAACGCCGTGGTCACCGACCTGGACTTCGGCGGCGGCGGGTCGGGCGCCGAGCTGTTGTGGCGCGTCCACCGCGAGCTGCCGTGGGTCGGCCTCGTCGTGCTGACCTCGCACCTGTCGCCGGAGCTGGCCGTGGGCGACGACGTCCTGCCGCCGAACGTGGTGTACCTGGTCAAGTCGCAGGTGAAGGACGTGGATGTGCTGGTCGCGGCGGTCGACGCCGCGATCGTCGGCGGCGAGCATCACACCGGCGAGCCCGAGGGGGATGTGCGCACCGTCACCCGTGCGCAGGCCGAGGTGCTGCGGCTGGTGGCCTCCGGCGCATCCACCCGGCGGATCGCCGCGGAGCGCGGCACCAGCGTGCGCGCCGTCGAGACGATGCTCGCACGCCTCTACTCGGCCCTCGGGGTGGATGCGGACGAGCAGGCCAACCCGCGCGTCACCGCGGCGCGGATGTGGCAGCAGGGCCGGGTGCGCATCCGCTGACGCACCGATTCGTGCCGAATGTGCGCTCTCAGCGCCGCGAAGCGCACATTCGGCACGAATCCGGCTCAGTCGCCGCGCAGGCGGCGGAGGAGGCGACGGAAGGCGCTCTCGGGCGCGGACGCGGGCGTCGCGTCGGGGTCGTGGTCGTTCTCCGAGAAGCCCGAGTAACCGCACTCGAGGCACACCAGCAGGTCGCGGTGCACGGCAAGGCCGGCCCCGTAGTACGGGTTGCTCACCAGGCGGGCGGCTCCCCGGCACTGCGGGCAGCTCGCCTCTCGCATGGGCGCCCCCTCTTCTCGGCTCCCCTCATGATGCGCCCCCGCAGCCGCACCCAGGATCAGGGCTGTTCGCGGCGCGAACGCGCGGCCCGCGCCCTCAGCGCTGCGTGCCGCGCAGCAGCTCGTCGAGCGAGAGGGGGCGACGGCCGGTGACGCGCTCCACGTCGCCGGTCACCCCCGACAGCTCGCCCGCGGCGATGGCGCTGTACGTCGAGACCCAGGCGTCGACCTGCCAGTCGGGCGCGTGCCACTTCGCGCGCGACGCGTACGCCTCGTCGAGCGTCTCGTCGTGGAACGAGACCGCGCGGCCGGTGTGCCGCGAGAGCGTCTCGGCGACCTCCGCCAGCGTGAGGTCCTGCGGCCCGGTCAGCGCGTAGGCGGTGTCGAGGTGCTGTTCGGGATGCTGCAACACGGTCGCGGCGACGCGCGCCACGTCGGCGCGGGCGACCATGGCCGCCCGCCCGCTGCCCGCCGGACCGCGGATGACACCGTCGTCGCCCATCAGGTTCTCGGCGAAGTCGAGATAGAGGTTGTCGCGCAGGAAGGTGTACCGCATCCCCGCATCCCGGATGCTCTCCTCCGTCGCCGCGTGGTCGCGTGCGAGGGTGAAGGTCGCGTCGGGCGCCGCCCCGAAGAACGACGTGTAGACGACGTGCCGGACACCCGCCTCGGCCGCCGCCGCGACGAACGCCCGGTGCTGGGCGAGCCGCTCGGCGTTCTCCGCGGCAGACACCATGAAGAGCGTCTCGACCCCGTCGAGGGCGGCGAGCACCGCCTCCCGGTCGCCGTACGAGGCGGCGACCACCGAGGTTCCGGGATAGCGCGGCGCCTTCCCGGGCGAACGCGCCAGCATGCGGAACGGGAGTCCGGCGTCGGCGAGCAGGTCGGCCGTCATCCGGCCGACGGCGCCGGTCACCCCGGTGACCGCCAGGGCAGGAGCGTCGGTCATCGGGTCACCGGGCGGGGGAGGATGCGCATACGCAGCATCCAATCGCAGGTCACGGACATCGGCAAGCAGCCGGCGGCGAGGCGGGTCAGCGGCCGAGGCGCTCGTCGAGCCAGTCGAACATCCGCTGCTCGGTGAGCGCCCGGGCGAGCGGCTGCACGTGGAAGTCGGCCCCCTCCGCCGCGGTGAAGCGCGCCAGCGTGGAGACCGACGGCGTCAGCGCCGCGAGCCGCTCGGACTGGCCGGGCCAGAACTGCTCGTGCTCGGGGTCGGTGATCAGGAGGGGCGTCGCGATCCGCCCGGCGACCTCCTGCACCGTGTACTGGAGGACCGCCCGCATCGTCTCGGCGTACCCGGTCGTGCCGTACGGGCGGGCGCGGAAGCGCCAGGTGGAGGCGAGCTCGTGCGAGAACTTCATGCCCATCGCCATGTCGCGGTCGAACTTCTCGTCCTCCCCCTCGTCCAGCAGTTTCTTCATGTTCCCCGGCAGGTGCTCGGTCCACGACGTGGAGACGTCGACAACGCCCGGATCGGCGACGGCCGCGGCGAAGCGGTGCTCGAAGGCGAGCGCCCGCGGCACCCAGTAGCCGGCCTGGCTGATGCCGTACAGCGCGAGGCGGTCCGCGTCCACGTCCGGCCGCGCGAGGACGAAGTCGACGACCGGCGTGAGCACCGCCTCCCAGTCGGGCCGGAACGGGACGCCGTGCTCGAACAGCATCGACTGCTGTCCCGGCCCGTCGAACACCAGCGCGTCGTACCCGCGGCGCACGGCCCCCGAGACGGCGGACGACCACAGGCTGGTCAGGGCGCCGTCCGAGCCGTTCACGACGACGAGGACGGGACGCGGCCCTTCGTGGGTGCCCGCGCCGCCGCCCGTCGCGCGGAACAGGTAACCGGGCATCGTGGTGTCCTCGTACGGGATGGCGACCCGCTCGATCCCGAGGTCGACCAGGTCGACCCAGCGGTCCCACGCCTGCCGGTGCTTGCGGAACGTCGGCAGCAGCTCGTCCTCGCTCGGAAGCGACGCGACCGCGTTCACTGCCGTGGCGTAGTAGGACGCGGCCCGCAGGTACCCCGAGGCCGCGCTGACCGCGTGCCCGCGCTCGGCCGACGCCTCCGCCTGCGCCGCGATGCGGTCGCCGAGGTCGAGCCAGGCGCGGAACCAGCCCTCGTAGTCCTTCTCCCCCACGCCCTGGACGGCGGCCAGCACCTCCCCGATGTCGGCGGCGCCGCTGAACGCCTGGCCGATGGTGGTGCGGATCTCGAAGTCGAAGTCGGCGTTGCCGGAGAAACGGACGCCATGCGTGTGCCCCATACCGGAAGCCTGGCCCCGCTGGGCCACGCGCGCCAGCCCTCATCGGGGTGGGGTGTTCGTCCGGCGGCCTGTCGCGGCCGTCAGTCGATCAGGTCGAGGGCGACGAGCCGCCGCAGAACCTCGGTGCCGGCCGGCGGGCAGCGGTCCGCGTCCGCACTCGTGGTCCAGTGGATCGCTCCGACCTCGGCAGAGGGCACCGGCTCCTCCGCCGTGCGCGCGCGGAAGACGCGCATGTGCACCTGGCGCCCCTCCGGCTCGCCGTGCGCCTGCGTCCGCACCTCGAACAGCTCCTCGAGCTCGTCCGGCGCGAGCGTGAGCGCGACCTCCTCGAACGCCTCCCGCGCGGCGGCCTGCGCGGCCGTCTCGCCCGGGTCGACCTTGCCGCCGGGCATGTAGTACACGTCGCGCCCCCGGGCCGTGACCATGAGCACCCTCCGATCGCGCACGACGGCGACGGCGGAGACGATCAGCGGAGCGGAGGTCACCGCTCCACGCTAGCTCACGGCGCCTCTGCCACCTGGGTGAGCTTGCGCAGGCCCTTCTCGAAGTCGCCGCCGATCAGCTTGTCGAGGTTCACGAACCGGGTGTACAGCTTCTTCGGTGTCTCCATGCGCCAGGTGACCCGCGTCGCGTCGCCCTCCGGTTCGAGCACGAACCGCAGCTCGTTGGAGGAGCGGAACGGCCGCGTGAAGTCGAGGTGGATGCCCACGCCGTCCGGATCGACAGCCGTGATCCGCATGGCCCCGGCGCCCGCCTTTCGGTTTCCCGACCAGGTGTAGGCCGAGCCGACCTCCCCCGGCTCGCCGCTGTAGTCGCGCGTCAGGTCAGGGTCGAGGTCCTCCCACGGCGACCACTGCGTCCACTCGGGCAGGCGCGCGATCAGCGGCCGCAGCCGCTCCACCGTGGCGTGGACGCGCGCGGTGCGCTCGACGAGGACGGTTCCGGCCATGTGCCGACCCTAGCGCCGCAGCGAAGCGGCGGGAAGCATTCCGGCCACCGCCTCCGCATGGCAGGATCGGGGCGTGACCGGCCGAACGATGCTGCTCGACAGCGCCTCCCTCTACTTCCGCGCGTTCTACGGCGTGCCCGACACGGTGAAGGCGCCGGACGGGATGCCCGTGAACGCCGTGCGCGGCTTCCTCGACATCATCGCGAAGCTCGTCACCGACTACCGCCCGGAGCGGCTCGTGGCCTGCTGGGACGACGACTGGCGCCCGGCCTGGCGCGTCGACCTCATCCCGAGCTATAAGGCGCACCGCGTCGCCCGGCTGGTGCCGGGCGGTGTGGACGTGGAGGAGACGCCCGAGGCGCTGGTGGCGCAGGTGCCGGTGATCCGGGAGGTGCTGGAGGCCATCGGCATCCCGATCGTCGGCGCCGCCGACCATGAGGCCGACGACGTGATCGGGACCCTCGCCACGATCACAGAAGGACCCGTGGATGTCGTGACCGGCGACCGCGACCTCTTCCAACTCGCCGACGACGAACGGGACGTGCGCATCATCTATACCGCTCGCGGCATGAGCAACCTGGAGCTCGTGACCGGGGAAGCCGTTGAGCGCAAGTACGGCGTCCGCAGCGACCAGTACGCCGACTTCGCGGCGATGCGCGGCGACACCTCCGACGGCCTTCCCGGCGTCGCCGGCATCGGCGAGAAGACGGCGGCGGCCCTGCTCGCCGAGTACGGCGACCTCGCGCAGATCAGGGCCGCGGCGGAAGATTCCGCGAGCGGCATGAAGCCCGCCGCCCGGGCGCGGTTCGCGGCGGCGGCCGACTACCTGGATGTCGCGCCGCGGGTCGTGGAGGTCGTCCGCGACCTCCGACTGCCCGACGTGGACGCCGGGCTCCCCGCGCCGACGGACGGACAGCGCGCCACCCTCGACGCGCTCTCGGAGCGGTGGGGCCTCGGCGGTTCGCTCGGCCGGCTGCTCACCGCGCTGGAGCGCTGACGCGCCCTCCCCGGGGCCGGCCTCAGGCCGCGGACTCGGGGTCGGGCGCCCACCGCCACAGCTCCCGCTGCGCCAGCAGCGCGAGCTCGCGCAGCACGTCGAGGTCCGCCTCGCCCTCCGCGCGCTCGCGCGGCGTACGGCCGAAGACGCAGATCGCGCCGATGCGCGTGCCGTCCGGAGCCTCCACCGGGTACCCCGCGTAGTAGCGCAGGCCGGCGGGACCGCTGACGAGAGCATTGCCCGCGAAGCGCGCATCCTCCATTGCGTTCGGCACGACCATCCCGTCGGGCGTCTGGATGGTGTGGATGCACGCCGACTGCTCCACGGGGATCTCGTCGAGGACCGCGCCGACGGCGGCGAGCGGCCACTCCGTCGTCTCGTCGAGCACGGTGAACATCGCGATCTCGGTGCCCAGCGTGCGCTTCGCGGTGCCGACGATACCGTCGAGGCGCGGATCCCTGCCGCCGCGGCTGAGCTTGAGGCGGGCGATCGCGGCGGCCCGCTCGGAGCCGTCGGTCGGCCGGGCCGGGTGCGGCCGCTCGTGCTCCTGCAGGGCCGGGGTGAGCACGTCCACGATCTCCCGCGCCCAGAACAGGTAGTCGGCGGGCGTGCCGTGCCCGTTGTCGTCCTCCACCCGCGGAGGCGCCGACAGCGGCACGAACAGTGCACCCGTCTCGCGGCACACGTCCCGGGCGACGGTGTTCAGCTGCTCCACGCAGTCCTGCGCGCTCTGCGCGAACCGGGAGTCGAAGGGCCGGATGGTCCGCAGGGACGGCACCCCGAGCCACACCACGGTGCGCGCGCCCTCCGCGCGGGCGTCGGCCAGCAGCTCGCGCAGGCCCGCACCCCAGTGGCGGGAGTCCGCGACCCACGCGCCGTCGGCGATGGTACCGCTGAGCACGACGGCGTCGTAGCGTTCCGGCGCGGCGGCACGCAGCATCCTGCGCAGCCGCCGGACGCCCGCGGACGCGTGCGGCACGACGTCGACGACGGCCCCGCGCCCGGTGCAGGCCGCCAGCGCCCGCGCGAGCGCCCCGGGCAGCGCGAGGTCGTGACTGCCGACACCCCAGCCGGCCGCCGGTCCCGACCCGAGGAGGAGCACCCGCAGCGGCCGGCGCCCGGCGACGAACGCCTGGCGCCCACCGACCGGCCGGACCGTGCGCGACCGGGCCGCGGCGACGTGGAGGAGCCACCAACGCATCCCCAGCCGGCGCGACAGCGACACCCGTCCGTCCTCCACGCCTCCGACGCTAACCCACCCGATGGGGTGCCTCCACCCGGCCGGGGCGGCGGTGTTCGCTCTCGCGCCGAGCCGCCGCCCGCGGCGGGTGAGGGTCCGCGGCGGACGTCACGGGAGGGTGTGGCCGGCCGACGTGAACAGCCGGTACCACTCCTGCCGGGTCAGCGGGATCTCCGAACCCGCCGCCGCATCCCGCACCCGCTGCTCGTTCGTCGTGCCGAGGACGACCTGGATGCCGGCCGGGTGCCGCGTGATCCACGCGACCGCGATCGCGGTCGGGGTGACGCCGTACTTCTCCGCGAGCTCGTCGATGGCGTCGTTCAGGTCGGCGAAGTTCTCGCGGTCGCCGAGGAACACGCCGTCGAAGAACCCCTTCTGGAACGGCGACCAGGCCTGCAGCACGATGTCGTGCAGGCGCGCGTAGTCGAGGATGCCGTTGTCGCGGTCGATCGACTGGTCGAGGCCGGCCATGTTGGCGGCGACGCCCTGCGCGATGATCGGCGCGTGCGTGATGCTCAGCTGCACCTGGTTGGCGACCAGCGGCTGCGACAGCGAGCGCTGCAGCAGCTCGATCTGGCCGGGCGTCTGGTTGGAGACGCCGAAAGCGCGGACCTTTCCTGCGCTCTGCAGCTCGTCGAAGGCGAGGGCGACCTCGTCGGGCTCGACCAGGGTGTCCGGGCGGTGCAGCAGCAGGATGTCGAGGTAGTCGGTGCGCAGAGCGGCCAGGGACTCGTCCACCGACCGGAGGATGTGCTCGCGCGAGAAGTCGAAGAAGCCCTCGCGGATGCCCACCTTCGACTGGATGACGACCTGGTCGCGCTCCGCCGCGGGGATGGCGCCGGCGTCGCCGAAGCGGCGCTCGCAGCCGTGACGCTCGCCGCCGTAGATGTCGGCGTGGTCGAACATCGTGATGCCGGAGTCGCGCGCGGTGCGGACCAGGGTACGGATCTGCTCGTCGTCGAGCTCGGTGATGCGCATCAGGCCGAGGACGATGTTCGACGCTTCGATGTCTGTGCGGGGGAAGGTGAAGGTCTTCATGCCTTCCATCTAACCCCTCGTCAACCCCCTGGCGGCGCGGATTTCCGCGACTACCGTTCGGGAGGCTAGAGAAGGAGCGCCGCGATGACCATGACACCTGATTTCCGGACCCCTGTCGAGGACTTCCCGCGTGAGACCGGGCTGCGCCGCCGCCCGCCGGCGGTGTCGGGGTACATCGTGCACGCTCTCGGCCGCGACTTCCGGGTCACCGACGAGATGGCGCGCATCTTCCTGAACCAGGTGGAGCGGGTGGCCGCGACCGACGCCTCCGCTCTCGTCGTGCTGCGGCACGAGGCCGGCGTCGAGCTGCTGCTCGTGACCGACGACAACTCCTTCTCGATCCGCACCGCCGGGACCACCACGCCGTAGGCTCGTCCCGTGCCACACGGGTCGGACGAACGGGTGATCGCCCGCATCCACGCCGCCGTCCACGACGCGGTCGCAACACTGACCTCGGCCGACGCGGCCCGGGAGGCGCTGGCCGAGTACGTCCCCGCGCGCCGGGTGCTCCTCCTCCACCGGGAGCCGGTGCTGCGGAGGGTCGGGAGCGTCTGGCGCCTCGGGGTCTTCCTGATCGATCAGGATGCGGTCCTGCGGGCGACAGGATCCCTGGTGCGCGCGACACCGCCGGGCCGGCCGCAGTACCAGTCGCAGTCGGCCGAGGCGCGGCGGTCGCTGCGAGCGGCGGCGCAGCGCGGACGGTTCCACGACGGCGAGACCGTGAACTTCGACGCGCCGCGGATCGACCTCGACGCGCCGGCGCTGCGGCACGCGGCCGGGCCGCTGTTCCTGCGCGACGGCCGGGCGCTCGTGCGGTGGAGCGCCGCGGCGGATGATGCGGCCGCGCGCGAGTTCGAGGGCTACCTCGCCGAGCGGGTGGACCTGCTGGCCCACCCGCCCGAGGGGGCCTGACTCAGACGGCGGGCGACGCCGATCCGGACGACGACCCGCCCTTGCCGGTGACCTCGTCGATCTTGGCCGACGCCTTGTCGGTCACCTTGCTGACGGTCTCGCTGACCTTCCCGCCCACGTCGGACGCGGCGCGGCCGGCGAACTCCTTCACATCGCCCTTCACGTTCTGCACGGTGTCGGACTCCGCGAACCCGCGCCACTTGCGGCGCAGGTCCTCGTAGGCCCCGCGCCCGGCGCGCGCACCGATGACGTACCCGACAGCGACTCCTGCGGCAAAGATGATGATTTTCATGCCACGCACGGTACGCGCGAGCGCCCTCCCGCGACAGGTCCCGCCTCACCCCAGCCATCAGCTCCTGAGTTTTTCGACCTTTCCGCGGCGATTCGGTCGAAAAACTCAGGAGGAGATGGCTGGGCGGCGCGTTAGGGTGAGCGGATGCCCGAGACCACCGACCCCGCCCTGCTCCAGCGGCTGAGCGACCTCTTCGACGCCCGCGACCGCGACGACATGGCGCCCACCATCCGGGCGCTCCGGGAGGTGCTGGCCGAGCATCCCGCCGACCCGCACGTGCTCTACGAGGTCGGCGGCGCGTACGACACCGCCGGCGAGGAGGAGACGGCCGCCGGATACTACGAGCGCGCCCTCGCCGCCGGGCTCTCCGGCGACACCCTGCGGCGCTGCCTCCTCCAGTACGGCAGCACGCTGCGCAACCTGGGCCGCTACGACGACTCGCTCGCCGTGCTGGAGCGGGCGCGGGAGTCGTTCCCCGCCTCCGAGTCGGTCCGGGTCTGGCACGCGCTGTCGTTGCACGCCGCGGGGCGCAGCGACGCCGCGGTGGCCGAGCTGATGCTGGTGGCGGTGGACGGCATCCCCACCCCGGACCTGCAGCGCTACCAGGCCGCGATCCGCGGGAACGCGGAGTACCTCCGCTCGCTCGACGCGGCGCGCTGACCGCTCAGCCGCGGCGGCCGGGCGACGGTCGCGTCACGCGGACCGCGAGCGCCACGAGCAGGATGAGCGCGGCCGCGGCGAACGCGGAGATCGCGACAGGAGCCGACGGCAGCGATCCGGTGAGCCGGGACACGCCGATCCACGCGAGGCCCCACGCGGAGGCGACCGCGGGCGCGAACCGGCCGCGGTCCCACAGCGCGAGGGCGCAGCCGATCACGGCGAAGACGCCGAGGAGCGCGATCGCCCAGGCGTGCGGGCTGAGCCCCCACCCGTCGAACCCGGCCTGCATGAGCCACGACGTGATGTTCGCCACCGTGGCGACCATCACCCAGCCGAGGTAGAGGCCGACGACACCGTCGAGCAGCACGGCGTCGGCGGTCGTCCCGCCGGGGTGGCGGCGCAGCACGACGTAGGCGGCGATGAGCACGACGAGCAGGGCGACGATCGCGACGACCGACAGCCCGAGCGCTCCCGCCTGCACGGACAGGATCCATCCCGCGTTCAGCAGCAGCGACGCGAGCACCCAGAAGCCGGCCCTGCGCTGACGGTCGCGCGCCGCCTGCGAGGGCAGCGCCTGCCAGATGGCGTAGGCGACGAGGCCGCCGTAGATCACCGACCAGATCGCGAAGGCGGGACCGGCCGGGGCCAGGAGGGTCGCATCCGCGCTGAGGGCGCCGCCCGCGACCTTCGGGATGGGCGTGCCGCCGGCGGCCCCCGACCCCACGACCGCGCCGATCAGCGCGACAACGGTCCCCGCAATCACCAGCGACTGCCGGATCCGATCGCCCGCCATCACCCGCGCGCCAACAACCGAACTCACGCCCTGTACCGTACGCCCGCCTCCCCCCACCGTCGAGCCGCCCCTCCACCGAGCCGCCCCCCATCGAGTACGGGAAGACTGCACGCGACACGCCGGGCGGCCGTGCAGTCTTCGCGTACTCGACGGTGGGCTCGGGGGTCAGGCGGCGAGGATGAGGGTGGCGGCGCGGGCGGGGTCGGAGACGATGCGGGGGTGGAAGCCGGCGGCGGCGAAGAGGGCGGCCGAGGCCGGAGCCTGCTCGGCGCTCGCCTCGATCAGCAGGGTTCCGCCGGGGGCGAGCCAGCCGGCCGCCTCCGCGGCGATGCGGCGGTGCACGTCGAGCCCGTCGCCGCCGCCGTCGAGCGCCACCGCGGGCTCGTGGTCGCGCGCCTCCGGCGGCATCAGCGCGATGGCGGCGGTCGGCACGTACGGCGCGTTCACGGCGAGCACGTCGACCCTCCCCCGCAGGGCGGCGGGGAGGGCGGAGAAGAGGTCGCCCCCGAACACCCGCTCCGGCGGCAGGTTGCGGCGGGCGCAGCGCACGGAGGCGGGGTCGATGTCCGCGGCGTAGACGTCGGCATCCGGCACCCGGGCGGAGACGACGGCGCCGATGGCCCCGGCGCCGCAGCACAGGTCGACGACGACTGCGCCCGGCCCACGCCCTGCGGCGAGCTCCGCCGCGCGCTCGGCCAGCAGTTCGGTGCGGCGGCGCGGGACGAAAACTCCCGCCTCCACCTTTACCCGCATCCCGCAGAACTCCACCCACCCGAGCAGCGGCTCCAGCGGTTCGCCGGCGACCCGGCGGGCGATGAGCGACTCCCGCTCCTCCGGAGAGGAGGCCGCCTCGGTCAGCAGGCGCGCCTCGTCCTCGGCGAAGACGCACCCGGCGGCGCGCAGGCGCGCGACGATGTCGGGGTCGGGTGCGGGGTCGGGTGCGGGCACCCGGCCATGCTAGCCGCGCCGGTTCAGTACGGCCGCTCGCTCAGCAGCCGCGCGAGGTGGGCGGCGTTCTTCGCCACGACCGCGGTGGTGCGCGCCGTCGCCTCCGGCGTCTCGTCGAGGTCCTTGTAGTCGACGGACCCCATCGCCTCGCCGTTCCAGTAGGTCGCCCCCTGCGACGGGATGCTGAACCCGACGTCGTTGAGCCCCTGGAAGAGGTCGGCGATGATGGCGTGGGCTCCGTCCTCGTTGCCGACGACGCCGACGATCCCGACCTTGCCCTCCACGACGGGACGGCCGGCGTCGTCGGTCTGGGAGAGCTCCGCATCCAGCCGCTCCAGCGCGCGCTGCGCCACCGACGAGAGGTGCCCCATCCACGTCGGGGTGACGACGACGAGGATGTCGGAGGCGATGATCTGCTCGCGGATGTGCGGCCACTGGTCGCCGTCGCCCTCGTCGAGCTCCACGCCGGGCTTGATGTCGTAGTCGGCCAGTCGCACAGCGGTGCCTGTCACGTCGTGGGTGGCCAATTCGTCGAGCAGCTGGCGAGCGAGCAGCTGGCTGCTCGACTCGTTCGGCGACGGCTTGAGCGTGCAGACGAGAGCGAGGGCGGAGAGGGGCCGGGTGGTCTGATCGGTCATGGCGCGAGTGAACGCGCGCGCAGCCGATCCCGCAAGAGATCGGCGCCCGACCTTGACCAGACGCACAGGAGAACGTATGGATGGGTGATGAAGCGAATCCATTATGCGAGCGGTTCGCTCCTCACCGGGGACGACATCGCCGATGTCATCGTGCGCTTCGCTGCTGCGCTGGCGCACAACAACCAGGCCGCGGAGGTGCGTGCGCCCGCGGTGACCGACGGCGGGACGAGGGAAGTGCTCCTGCTTCTCGGCCCGGCAAGCCAGATGCTCGCCGAGGACGAGCCGTACGAGGGAACCGAGCTGCTCGACCAGCGGTTCGTGGACGAGTTCGAGCACCGGATCGCGGCTCTCGCGCCGCCGAGGGCCACCTATGTGGAGAACGGCACGGAGGACATCGCCGACGTCGACATCGACCTGCTCTGACCCGTCCGGATACACGACTGCACTGGAACAACACGCGAGGCCGCGTACTATCGGCCGAGAACTGATGACCGGGAGAGGTAATGCAGGTGTTTCACGTCTATATCGACGACCTGAGATTCACCTTCGTCGACCGCGCCCCCGTCGAGGAACTCAAAGCGGCCGTCGTCGCCGCAAGCAGGAGCGACGGCGATTTCGTCAACATCTCGCAGTCGAGCCGGCCGCCGAGCGAGATCTTCGTGACCAGTCAGACGCGTGTCCGCATCGAGACCGCAACCATCCCCCGCGATCCCGTGTCGTCGTCGGCATCGGCCTCCGGCGAGGACGACGACGACGCCTTCTGGTTCGACTTCGACTCGCTGGCCTGAAGTCAACCGCTTCCCCCGGCGGCCCGGCGGGAGGATGCTCGTCCCATGCCGACGACGTCCCTCTGGCTCGAGACCTCCCCACCCATCGCCACCGACACCTTCGAGTGGGACGGGCACTTCGACACGATCGTCGTCGGCGCGGGCCTGACCGGCCTGGCGACGGCGCTCATGCTCGCCCGCACCGGGATGCGCGTGCTGGTGCTGGAGGCGAGGACGGTCGGCGCCGTCACCACGGGCAACACCACCGGCAAGGTGAGCCTGCTGCAGGGCACGACGCTCTCGTCGATCCGGCGCCACGCCTCCGAGGCCGTGCTGTGCGCGTACGTCGACGGCAACACCGCAGGACAAGGCTGGCTGCTCGACTTCCTGGAGGAGCAGCGCGTGCCGTTCGAGGTGCGCGACGCGATCACGTACGCGACCACCCTCGACGGCCTGGACAAGCTGGATGCCGAGCTCGCCGCGGCGCGCATCGCCGGGCTCGACGCCGCGGAGGAGCGCAGCACCGAACTGCCGTTCGGGGTCGAAGGCGCCCTGACGCTGAGCGGGCAGGCCCAGGTGCATCCTCTCCGGGTGCTCGCCGCGCTGGCCGCGGAGTTCCGGCGGCTCGGCGGCCGCATCGTCGAGGGCGAGCGCGTCACCGACGTCTCCGCGGCGAAGCCAGCGGTCGTGACCAGCACATCCGGGACCTCCCGCGCGGACCAGGTGGTCATCGCGACCGGCACGCCCATCCTCGACCGCGGCCTCTACTTCGCGAAGGTCGAGCCGACCCGGTCGTACGTGACCGCGTTCCGCGTGCCGGGCGGCATCCCGCGCGGCATGTACCTGTCCGCCGACGCGCCGACGCGGTCGCTGCGGACGGCAACGGCGGCGGACGGCAGCGAGCTGCTGCTCGTCGGCGGCAACGGGCATCCCGTCGGCCGCGCGGACTCGCCTGCGGAGAAGCTCGCGGACCTGACCGCGTGGGCGGAGCGCATGTTCCCCGGCGCCGAGCGCACCCACTGGTGGGCGGCGCAGGACTACCGCTCGGCCAACCGCGTGCCCTTCGTCGGCTGGCTGCCCCGCGGCCGCGGGCGCGTCTACCTGGCGACCGGCTACGACAAGTGGGGGATGACCAACGCGATCGCCTCCGCGCTCAGCCTCACCGCCGACCTCACCGGCGACACGCTGGAGTGGGCGCGCGTGCTCCACCACCGCGTCACCCGCCCGGTGGACCTCGCCTCGGGGCTCGCCATGAACGCCGGCGTCGGGAAGGCGGCGGTCAGCGAGTGGGCCTCCGCGCAGACCGCACGGGAGATCGGCGACGAGCCAGTCCCCGAAGGGACGGGCAGCGTCGGCCGGCGCGGGCGCACACCCGTCGCGGTGTCGACGGTCGACGGCGTCACCTGCGCGCTCACCGCGGTCTGCAGCCACCTCGGCGGTGTGGTCCGGTGGAACGACGCCGAGCTGTCGTGGGACTGCCCGCTGCACGGCTCCCGGTTCGCTCCCGACGGCTCCGTGCTCGAAGGGCCGGCGACACAGCCGCTGGCCCACGCACCGGCGCCCCGCGCGGACGAACCTGCCGATGGGGGCGTGGCGCCCTAGTCACGCCGACACGCTCGGGAGTAAGGTCGCGGCATGACGAATCCAGACGACGAGAGCACGCCGCGTCCCGCCGGACCCGCCGGGGCAGGCGAGCCGACGCCTCCGCCGCCCGCATCCGAGCCCGCCGCACCGGCCGCACCGGCCGCCGGCCAGGGCTTCCCGGCCGCGCCACCGCCGCCCGCGTACCCCGCCGGCGGCGCCTACGCCGCCGCACCGGCCGTGGCGCCGAGCGCCCCGCCGCGCACGGTCAACATCTCCTTCTGGCTGTACATCGCCGGCGCCGTGCTGAGCGTGATCAGCGGCATCATCACGATCGCCACCATCGGCGGCCAGCGCGACCAGTTCCTGGAGGCGGTGCGCAACAACAGCCAGACCCAGGGCCAGAACGCGCAGACCCTCGTCGACGCCGTCATCGCCGGAGCCACGGTGTGGGCGATCATCACGCTGCTGTTCTGGGCGATCACGTTCGTCCTGTTCGCGTACTTCATGCGCCGGGGCGCCAACTGGGCCCGCATCGTGCTCACGATCCTCAGCGTGCTGTCGCTGCTCAACGTCGCCGCCGGGTACGGCGCCGGCGCCGTGCAGTTCCTGGCCACCGCTGCGGCCGTCGTGCTGATGTGGCTGCGGCCGTCGAGCGAGTACTTCGCCGCCGTGCGCGCCTCCAAGGCGCCGCGCGCCTGAGAACGCGGCGGGCGCTCGTCGTGCCCGCAGCATCCACGCCGTCGCGGCCCGCGGACACTCGTCCGCGGGCCGCGACGGCGTTCTGCGTCCGCGCGTACACTCGCCGCATGGACCTTCGGGACGTGGCCGGCGAGCTGTACTCGGCAGCGCCCGCGGACTTCATCGCGAAGAGGAACGCCGCGGCGGCGCAGGCCGACCGCCCGACCGCGAAGCAGATCAAGACCCTGCGCAAGCCGTCCGCGTCGGCGGCGGCGATCAACGCGCTGGTGCGCGAGCACCCCGACCTCGTGGGCGACGTGCTCGACATCGGCTCCCGGATGCGCGACGCTTTCGCCTCCCGCGACCGCGCCGAGATCCGCGCACTGACCCAGGAGCGGCAGCGCCTCCTCCAGCGCGCGACCGACGGGCTGGAACTCAGCCCGGCGGTGCAGCGCGAGGTGGAGGAGACGCTCCAGGCGGCGGTGATCGACCCGGCGGCCGCGGCGGCGGTTCGGAGCGGGATGCTCGTGCGCGCCCTGGAGTCGACCGGCCTGGAGCAGGTGGATGTGTCGGACGCGGTCGCCCTCCCCGTCGAGGTCGAGGACTTCCCGGCGCCGAACCCGCGCAAGCGGAAGGCGGCGCAGGGGGCGGGGGCGTCCTCGGGAGGCGAGCCGGGATCCGGCCCAGGACCTGAGCCCGGAACAGAACCGGCCGAGTCGCCGAGCGAGCGCCGGGAACGCGAGCGCCGCATCCGGGCCGCCGAGAAGGACGTGGAGCGCGCCCGAGCCGACGCCGAGGCGATCGACGACGAGCTCGACGAGACGGTCGACCGCCGCGGCGACCTGGAGGCGGACCGCGACCGCCTGCAGCGCAAGCTGCAGCGGATCATGGACGACCTCACCGAGACGCGCGCCTCCGAGCGCGAACTGCGCACGCGCCTCTCGGACGCGCAGCGCGCCCTCCGCGACGCCGAGCGGGCCCTCCGCGACGCCCGCGACTGAGTACACGATTTGCGCCAAATCGCGCTTCCCGCCGAGCCAGAGCAACGATTTGCGCCAAATCGCGCCCCCGGGAGGTGTCAGGCGACCCAGTGGGCGAGGAGGGCGTCCCAGTCGGACTGGAAGCGGGAGAGTCCGAAGCGCTCCAGCGCCCACTCGCGGGCACGCGCGCCGGCCTCCTGGCCGCGGGAGGGGTCGTCCACGAACGCGCGAACGGCGTCATGGAGCTCGGCGAGGTCCGTCGAGACGGCTCCCACCCCCGGCACCACCGCACGGCGCGCATCCGTCGCATCCAGCGCCACCACCGGGATGCCGGCGGTCATCGACTCCAGCAGCGCCAGCCCGAGCGACGTCCAGCGGTTGGGGTGCACGTACACGCGGCGGCGGCCCACCTCGGCGAACAGCCGCGGCGCCTCGATGTCGCCCGCGGCGACCACCCGGTCGGCCCCGACCCCGAGCGCCTGGGCCAGGCCGTCGGCCTGCATCCCGAACACGTCGACCGGGGCGACCGCCGAGAACCCGCCCAGGAGGTCGGAGCCGGTCACACGCCACCGGCGCACCGGCTCGTTGATCACGGCGGCCGCGCGCGGCAGCTCCCCGGTGAAGTGGTTGCCGTAGTCGACCACGCCGTGCTCGATCACGCGCGTGCGGGTCGACCCGGTGTCCCAGAACAGCGCATTGAAGTGGGTCACGTGGGCGATCAGGAGGTCCGCGCGGTCGGCGAGCGGATGCCGCGAATTCGGCACCCCCTCCTGCGGCGTGTTGTGCTCGACGAAGACCACCGGCACGTCGACCCCGGGCCGGCGGCCGGTCAGGCGCTCGACGAGGTCGAACTCCTCCAGCCGTTGCAGCACGACGGCGTCGAACGGGGTGTCCGCCAGGTCGGCCTCCGGGACATCGACCACGTTCTGCGGCCAATCCCGCGCGCCGACGCCACCCTCGCCCGCGGCATCCACCGGCAGCAGGTAGGTGTGACGGCCGCGCACGAACGCATCCATCCAGCCGCCGTGGACCTGCCACACCAGCAGCCGCAGGGCACGGCTCACAGCTGCGCCCCCGAGCCGGGGTGCCCGAGCTCCAGCGGACCGGTCATCGGCGGAGGCTCGTGCTCCTGCCCGGCGGCGACGCCCGCGTGCGTGTGGCCAGCGACGCCGTGCGCCGCGGTGTGCGGCTCCTTGGTCGGGCACAGCTTGCCGCAGTACGAGCAGATGTACCCGTCGCCCATCCTGGCCTCGCCGTCGAGCCGGTAGGCGAGCAGGTCGCCGTCGCCGTCGAGCACGAACTCGACGAACGCGGGACGTTCGAGCGACGGGATCGGGATGCGCATGCGCGCGAACGGCCGGCCGTCGTCGTCCAACGGCACCCACAGCTTGTCCGGGACGGGTCCGAACACCGACCCCGGCGTGTCCACCCGGGCCGGTCGATGGTCGCCCCGCACGTGCAGGATGTGGCCGTCGCGGATCATGTCGCGCGGCAGCGCCTGGTACAGCTCGGGCACGCCGTACGCGATGGCGCCGCGCCGCAGGCGGGAGAAGCCCTCCTCGGTGTCGTCGCCCATCACGACGAACGGAGGCGCCTCCGTGCGGCGCAGCACCACGGCCGTCCCGCCCGAGGGGCTGTCGGAGATCAGCTGCAACACGGCTGTGGCCTCCACCCGGCTCTCCGGGGTCATGCCATCCATCGCGCCGCGCGTCGCCTCGCGCTCAGGCATGCGCCACCGCGACCTGCTCCGCCTCGCGCCGTCCGAGCTCCGCGTCGAAGCGCGCACCCCACACCCGGTCGGCCTGCTCGATCAGGCACTCGGCCAGGCGGCCCACGACCTCCACGTCGGTCACCAGCGCCTCGCCCTCCGGCCCCGTCCCGACGCGCCGGCCGCGGAGCAGCCACGCGAACCGCTCGGGCCGCATGCCGTCCCTCGGCGCGTGCCGCGGCGCCGGCAGGCGGGTCAGCTGCCGGGCGATCCACTCCTCGCGGGGCAGCGTCCACCACGGCTCGGGGTCGAGCGGGTGCGCGGCGAGGCCCGGCAGCGGGAGGCCGCTCTCGGCGTCGACCGGAGGCTGCTCCAGGTCGGTCGCGTAGCCGGCGGAGAAGCGGACGTACAGCCCGCTCCCGGCGTCGAGCAGCCGCTCGACCTCAGCGAGCTGATAGAGCAAGGGCGCCTCCCACCGGAAGCGCTTCGTCACGGCCGGCGATGCGGTAGCGGCACTCCATCCGGGTGCGCGAGACCAGGTCGAAGTCGTGCCACGAGGGCCGGTCGAGCGAGGGGACCGGGATGCGCACGCGCTCGGGCGCCTCGCCTCCCGGGTCGAGGGGGACGAACACGACGACGTCCGTCGCGCCGAAGACCGAGGCCGAGCAGGCGAAGCGCGCCTGCGCGTACCGCTCGGCGTCGACGACGACCGCCGGATCGGACTCCGCGGGCAGGTCGTCGCGCGGCTGCTCCCGGTACGGCTCGCCCACGCCGTGGGCGCCCGGCCCGCGCCGCATCCTGACGAACAGGTCACGGCCGCCGAAGACGTCGAGCCGGAGGGACGACGGCACCGGACCGTCCGTCAGCACCGCGACGGGCGTCCGAGCGCGCCGCGGCAGCATCATCAGGACGGCCGTCGCCGTCATATCGCTCATGCAACCAAAGCTAGAACCGCTTCTCCCCGGAAGCAGGGGCTTGACGGTTGCGCCCCCGAGTGCCCCGTCACGGCAGGTGCCGGGCCACGTCCTCCTCCGGCATGATGACCATTCCGCCGGTGCGCTGCGAGGTGTGCATGAGCGCCTCCAGCCACTGCGGGTTGATCGCGGGCGGCCGGCTCCCGCTGAACTGGAAGGACAGCGGAACCTCCCGACTGATCCAGAGCGAGACCCGTCCGGACCCCTGCTCGACGGGCACATCCCAGTTCAGCAGGAAACTCTCGTGGCGGCGGAGCTTGGCGACGATCGCGAGCTTCACGTGACTGAGCACGCGGTCGTCGAGGTCGTACTCCTGCCCAGCCCCGTAGACGAGTTTTCCCATAACCTCATAGTGCCGGATCGCAGCACCGAAATCCTCTCGTGTCAGGGGGATTGACACCGGTACCACGCCGTGGTTATGCGGGCCGAATCCGTTGCCCCCCGGGCGCGCAGGCGATCGACGAGCACCGTTTCCGGAACGTCGTGCACCGCCCTCCCGCTGCCCGCGGCGACCGCCGCCGCCGTGCCCGCCGCGTCGCCCAGCATCATGTACTGCGGCTCCATCCGGACCGACGCGAACGCGACGGCCGACGCCGACAGGCAGACCGGCACGATCAGGTTCGCCGCGTCCGCACGTCGCGGCAGCAGCGCCGCGTACGGGATGCCGTAGATCGGCACGGGGACCGACAAGTATCCCTCCGTGAACACGGTGCCGATCGGCTCCGGGTGCTCGTAGACCCAGCGCCACACGCGCTGCACCTCGCGCACGTCGATGTGGTACGAGCCGAGAGCCACCGTGTCGGGCGGGATGCGCCCCGCGAGGAGGTCGCGCTCGGTCAGCACCCGCTCCCCCACCATGCGGCGCGCCTCGCGCACGTACAGCTGGTGCGGCAGGTGGCCGGTGTCCGCGAACTCGCCCCGCGGGAGGCCCCAGCGCTGCACCTCGCGGCGGATCGACGCGGGGACGGCGTCGTCGTGCGCCAGGAAGTGCAGGAAGCCGCGGGTGTGCGCGAGGTGGTGTCTGCGCAGCTCCTCGCGGCGCTCGTGCGAGGCGTCGGGGTACTCCCACGCCGAGCCGTCCAGCACGCTCAGCGAGACCGGGCCCAGGGAGTTGCCGTCGGCCATCCCGCCCGGGAGGTTCGGCTCCAGACCGAGCATCCTGCCCGCCGTGCGCTCGACGCCCTCACGCCGGTCGCGCGCGAACAGCCGGCGCCCCAGCTCCCAGTACTCCTCGTCGTAGTCGTCCGGGCGGTCGAACGGGATGCGGTCCGGAGCCGTCGTCAGGCACACGCGGTAGCCGTACGACATGACGCCGCCGTCGCCCTCGCCGAGCTGCGCGAGGGGGCGGTCGTGCAGCTGCGCCAGGAGGCCGCCCTCGATCCGTCCGGACGGGTCGCCGGCGAACGGCGACACCCACGGCGGCATGGCGTGCATCCCCGGGAGGAGCTCCTGCCGGCCGGCGAACCGCTCGCCGTGGAGCGCGCGGTCCTCGCGTCCCACCCGGTACGGCACACCGGCCGCCGCGAGCAGGTCGCCCTCGTAGCAGGCATCCACGAACACCGCGGCCTCGACGCGGTCACCGCCCGTCAGGAGGATGCTGCGCACCTCCCGACCGTCGCCTCCCTCCACCGTCTCGGCCGAGACCAGCCGGGCGTCGAACAGCACATCGACGCCCGCCTGCTCCAGCCACCGGCGGAGGATCGCCTCCGCGACGTGCGGCTCCGGCCCGGCGAAACGCCCGGGGGTCGTGCCGTAGTGCGCGGCGACGTCTGCCCGGAACCGCGCGGCGGCTCCCCCGAGGGCACGCACATCGCCGACATCCGTGTAGCCCAGGCCGCCCGACGTCATCCCGCCCAGGTGCCGTCCCGGCTCGACGAGCAGAGTGGATGCGCCCGCCTCCGCCGCCGCGACCGCCGCCGCCACCCCCGCGGAGGTGGCGCCGTAGACGACGACCTCGACCGAGCGGCTCATTCGCCCGCGGTCGCCGCGAACTGCGGGAGCAGGTGCCCGCCCGTCGCGAAGAGGCCCTCCTCCAGGCCGGTCACGCGGTCCCACTGCCCGACGAGTGGATGCGCCAGCAGCGCCATCCGCACCAGCCTGCGGTCGCCTGTCACGGCGGCCCGCGCCGCCAGCCGCTCGTACGCGCTCACGTGCTGGATGAGTCCGAGCAGCTCGGGCGCGACCGGCTCCTGCGGCAGCGGCGTCGCTCCCGACGCATCCACGCGGCAGAGCGTCTCCACCACGTCGTCGTCGGCGAGCCCGGCGATCAGGCCGCGGTTGCGCACGTTCACGACGTGGTTGTCGCCGGTCCCGGCCACCAGCGACGCCAGCAGGGCGGTCGCGGCCTCGCTGTAGAACGCGCCGCCGCGCGCCTCCAGCTGCGGCGGCTTGGAGTCGACGGACGGGTCGGCGTAGAGGGCGAGCAGTTCGCGCTCCACGTCGGCGACGACCGTCGCGCGCGGCGTCCCCGCCCGCATCTCCGCGACGGTCGCATCGTGCGCGTAGTAGTACTTCAGGTAGTACGACGGCAGCACCCCGAGGTCGCGGATCAGCTCGCCCGGCACGCCGCCGCGGCGACCCAGCTCGTCCGCGCGCTCCTCGATCATGCCGGGCAGCACATCCACGCCGTCGACGCGGATGTGACGCACCCACGAGAGGTGGTTCAGCCCGACCGGGTCCACCTCGACGCGGTGCGGCTCCACGCCCCGCTCGCGGGCGATCCAGCGCTGCACGCCGATCGCGAAGTTGCACAGCCCGATCGCATTGTGACCGTCGTCCAGGAGGGCGCGCGTGTTGATGCCGACCGGGTTCGTGAAGTCGACGATCCAGGCGTCCGGATGCGCACGCTCCCGCGCCTCGCGCGCGATGTCCAGCACCACGGGCACGGTACGCAGCGCCTTCGCCAGCCCGCCGGCGCCGGTCGTCTCCTGCCCGACGCAGCCGCACGCGAGGGGGAACAGCTCGTCCTGCAGCCGCGCGCTCTGCCCGCCGACGCGCAACTGGATGAGGACGGCGTCCGCCCCATCGATCGCCGCCGAGCGGTCGGTCGTGAGCGTGACCGGGACCTCGGCGCCCTGCCGCGCGAGCATCCGGCGCACCATGCCGCCGACGACCTCCAGGCGGGGGCCGTCGATGTCCATGAGCCACAACTCGTCGACGGTGAGACGGTCGCGCTCGTTCCACAGGCCGGAGACGAGCTCGGGCGTGTAGGTGGAGCCGGCGCCGATGACGGTGATCTTCATGCGGGTCCTTTCGGGTGGGGTCAGGATGCGGCGGACTCCTCGCGCAGCACGCGCACGAGGCCGTCGACAGGGCGGAAGGCGAGCGGCCGCGGGTCGAAGCCGTCCGCGCGGAGGGCCGCGGAGACGCGCTCGCGGAAGCCGTCGTCGGAGAACATGCCGCCGGCGAGGACGGCGGGGGTGCCGGGCGGGACGGGGGTGGGGGTGGCGGCGAGGACGGCGGCTGCGGAGGGAGGGGCGGAGGTGGGAGCGGGACCGTCGGCGTTGGCGGCGGCGATGATGCCGGCTGGAACGGCGCGAGCGTCGCGCAGGGCGGGCGCGGACGCGACGCGACCTTCGGCATCAACGACGGGCACCACGCCGGCAGGCGCCTGCGGACCGCCCGACGGGCTGTCCGGGGCGCCCTCCGCGCGATCCGAGGGACGGGGCGCCCAGGCGGCACGGACGGTCACCCGCGCCAGCCGCACCGCCTCGTCGGCCGCGCGGGCGATGAGGGCGGCGGCGACCGCATCCCCGTTCGCAGCCGCCTGCGCGACGACCGACGCCAGGGCACCGACCTGCCGCATCGTGACGGCGCCGTCGCGGATGCCGCGGGCGAGGTCGATCGTGTCGGAGGCTCCCGTCTCCGCGAGGACAAGGGGCAGCAGCCGGGTCTGGGGGCCGCGGCCGTCCTCGGCCCGCGCGGCTGCCCGCACCGCCTCGCGGCCGATCTCGTCGCCACCGCCCCAGTCGCCGCTCACCCAGCCGAGCGCCGGGACCGTCGCGAGCCCGAATGGACCGCGAGCGACCGCGTTCAGACCCGCGCCGCTGACGATCGCGAGCGCGTGGGCCAGCCCGGCGCCCGCATCCAGAACCGCCACCGCGTCGCCGGCGACATCGACGCGCGCATTCGGGAACAGCGCCGCCAGCGCCGTGCGGTGCCCCACGTCGTCGCCCGGAAGGTCGACACCGGCCACCGCCGCCGACACGCGGCGCACCGCCACGGGCTCGACGCCGACGCCCGCGAGCACGCCGGCGACCGCCGCGACGACGGAGCCCGGACCGGCACCGCTGCCCGGGCCGACCGCGCGGGCCGTCTCGACGAGCGCGCCGTCGGGGCCGGGCGCCAGCACGACGACCTCGGTCTTCGAGTTGCCGCCGTCGATCGCGACCGCCAGGTGCGCGTCGCGGGATGCTCGCAGGGAAGTCGTCAGCGTCGGTCCTTTCGTCGCTGACATCCTGCCGCAAATATGGGATCGTTTCCACCTCGCATCGGAAGGGTCGGCCGGCTGCGGCGAGGCGGACGGCTGCCGCGCTGCTGCGGCCCGGTCGCGGCGCCGCTGCGACGCGGCGCGTGACCCACCCCGCCACACCTGGCGCGCCCCGCCTGCCGCCTACCTCTGCTGCACCGCAGCACGCTTGCATCGCGGCGCGCACCCGCAAACGTGACAGGGCACCGCAAACAGGAGGGCCACCCCGCTCCAAGCCGCCGCATCCCGCACAGGCGAGCCGCCCACCCGCCTCCCCGGCACTGCGCCTGAGGTGCTCGTCGTTGCGGTCGCGCGCGGCGTGTCGTCCGCAAGTGCGAGCACCTCAGCGGCGTTACAGGGCGCGGGGGGCGGCGGTGGAGCCGCGCGGGAGCACCTGGGCCTCCAGGACGACGGTCTCGGGGGCGGCGGCGGGATCGCGCAGGCGGTCCAGCAGGCGGTCGAGGGCGGTCTCGCCCAGCGACACCGCGTCCTGGGCCACGGCGGTGATGCCAGGGCTGACCATGCTCATCCACTCGGAGTCGTCGAACGACACGACGCTCACGTCCTCGGGGATGCGCAGCCCGAGGTCGCTCGTCGCCCGCCAGACACCCTCCGCCAGCAGGTTGTTGGCGGCGAAGATCGCGGTCGGGTGGTCGCGGCGGGCCAGGATGTCGATTGCGGACTTCCTGGCGCTGTCCGCATCCCAGCCGCTGGCGATGACGAGCGACGGGTCCGCGGGGATGCCGGACCCCTCCAGCGAGCTGCGGTAGCCGGCGGCGCGCTCGCCACCGGTGGTCCAGGTCGTCTCGTCGATGAACAGCGCGATCCGGCGGTGGCCGAGGTCGATCAGGTGGTCGGTCATCCGGCGCGCCACGCCCGCGTTGTCGATGATGACCGCGTCGCAGCGCCCCGCCGAGAACTGCCGGTCGGCCTCGATCACGGGGATGTGCTGGCGCAGCAGGTAGTCGGTCACGTCGCCGGAGAGCGGCGTGACGATCACGCCCGCGACGCGGGTGGCGACGAATGCTCGAGCCGCATCCATCTCGGCCTCGGTCGACCCCTGGTCGTCGACGAGCATCATCGTGTAGCCCTCGCGGCGGGCGCGGGCGGCGATCCCGGCCGCGAGGTCGGCATAGAAGGCGTTCCGCAGGTCGGAGACG
>Ga0209563_100171_pt1 | contig 45800 bp, 47 predicted proteins | sample AraplaCvi_mMF_r2_FD_184271 | JGI IMG/M metagenome (GOLD analysis project Ga0209563, IMG submission 184271) | Arabidopsis root microbial communities from North Carolina, USA - plate scrape CL_Cvi_mMF_r2 (SPAdes) (version 2) | ecosystem: Host-associated > Plants > Roots > Endosphere | place: USA... | reverse complement strand
AACAGCATGAAGGTCGCAGCCGGCCAGCTCGCGCCGACCACCGATCTCGCCGTCAACCGCCGGACCATCGAGACCCTGGTCGAGGAGGCCGCCGCCGAGAACGTGGACCTGCTCGTCCTGCCCGAGGAGGCGATGCTGCTCGCCGACGGCGTCGACGTGCCGCTGGGCGAGATCGCCCGGGCCGAATGGCCGGGCTTCGTCGACTTCGTGGCGTCTCTCGCCAAACGGAACGGCATGGCCATCATCGCGGCCGGCTACGAGGGGAACGACGGCGATCGGCCCTACAACACCATCGTCGCCATGGACGAGCGCGGGAGGGAGCTCGCGCGCTACCGCAAGCTGCACCTCTACGACGCCTTCGCGTACCGCGAGTCCGACTACGTCACGCCCGGCGACGCCAACCCGGTCGTCGTCGACGTCGCCGGCGCGTCCGTCGGCCTCGTGAACTGCTACGACCTGCGCTTCCCCGAGCTCACCCGCAACCTCATCGATCAGGGCGCCGACCTCATCTCCGTCTCCGCCGCCTGGGTGTCCGGCGCGATGAAGGAGGACCACTGGCGCACCCTGCTGCGCGCCCGAGCGATCGAGTCCACCACGTGGCTGGTGGCGGCGGGCTCCGCTTCCCCCGACTGCATCGGCCAGAGCATGGTCGTCGACCCGTTCGGCATCGTGCGCTCGTCCCTCGGCGGAGAGACCTACGGCCTGGCAGTCGCGACCGTCTCCCAGCGCCGCACCGACGAGGTGCGGGCCGTGCTGCCGGTGCTGGAGAACCGGCGGCTCAACACCTCCATCACCCTCTGAGCGTCCCTTCCGATCCGTCCCCCGGCCCATCCGTCCCCGACCGCGAGGTACCAGCATGCCCGTCACCATCGGCCCCGTGCCGTCCGCCATCGACCCCGTCCTGCTCGAGAAGCTGGGCCGGGTCTCCTTCCCGACCCTCGGCCACTACCTGGAGGAGGGGTTCGCCGACCCGGGCATCTCACGGGTCGCGGGCACCACGCGCGTCGTCGGCCGCGCCGTCACCGTGCGGACCACCGCGACGGACTCGACGATGCTGCACCATGCGGCGGGACTCGTGGAGCCGGGCGATGTGATCGTGGTGGACACCGGCGGCGACGTGCGCCACGCGCCCCTCGGCGAGGTGGTCGCGTCGGCGCTGTCGTTCCGCGGCGCCGCTGGCGCGATCGTCGACGGGTCCGCCACCGACATCGACGAGATCGCCCCGCTCGGCCTGCCGGTCTACGCACGCGGCCTCAGCGTGCTCACGACCAAGCTGCACGACATCGACGCCGGTGGGCTCAACGTCCCCGTCGTCTGCGGCGGCGTGGTCGTCCAGCCCGGCGACATCGTCCTCGCCGACGCCAACGGCGTGCTGTTCGCCTCCCCCGCGGTGCTCGACGCCGTCATCGACGTCGCGCTCGAGGACGACGCAGAAGAGCCGGAGCTCGTCCAGGCCCTGCGCGACGGCGGACGGCTCGGCGACCTCACCGGGGCCAGCGCCACCGTCGCCGGCTTCGTCTCCTGACCTCTCCCTCTCCCTCTCCCGACCCCGCACGTCTCTGAAAGGACCGCATGCTCCTCAAAGCCGCCATCAACGGAGGGAGGACTCCCGACGAGTTCGCCGCCGTCCCGCTCACCGCGGAGCAGATCGCCCGGGAGTCGGCCGCCGTGCTCGCCGCGGGAGCCGACGTGGTGCACGCCCACGCCCGCACCGCCGAGGGCGCCCAGACGATCGACCCCGCGCACGTCGGCGCGATGGTCCGGGCGTTCCGGGCGGAGGTCCCGGACGGCATCATCGGCACCACGACCGGTCTCTGGACCTGCTCGGGCCACGAGGAGCGGATGCGGCTCGTCGCAGCCTGGCCGGAGGACGCCCTGCCCGACTTCGCGTCCGTCGCGTTCAGCGAGGAGGGCGCTGCGGAGACGGCCGAACTGGTGCTCGCACGCGGCATGGTGCTGGAGAGCGCCGTCTGGTCGATGGCCGACGTCCCCGCGCTGCTGGCGTCGCCGACGCTGCACCGCAACGTGCGCATCCTGATCGAGCCGGAGGTCGAGGACGCCGAAGAGGCTGTGGCCGCCTGCCGCCGGATCGCCGCCGCGCTCCGGGCCGCCGGCGTCGAGGCGCCCATCCTCTACCACGGCTTCGACGAGACGGTCTGGCCCGTGGTCCGGGCGGCGATCGTCGACGGCTGCGAGACCCGGGTGGGCCTGGAGGACGGTCTCACGCGCGAGGACGGCTCGCCCGCCGACGGCAACGTGGAGCTGGTCGCGGCCGCCCGCGCGCTGGCCCCCGTCGCCGTCTGACCCGGCCCGTGGGCGGCCGTTCTGCCGCCGCGCGGCACGGCGCCGGATGCGAACCCTCACAGGATCGCCGTCTAAGGTGCTTGCGATGATCGACGACACCGACCGCAGGCTCATCGAGCTGCTGATGCGCGACGGCCGCCGCCCGTTCACCGAGCTCGGCGCCGAGCTCGACGTGAGCGAGGCGACCGTGCGCGGCCGGGTCGCACGCCTGCAGGAGTCCGGCATCCTCAAGATCGTCGCGCTGTGCAACCCTCTGACGCTCGGGCACCAGTCCGTCCGGCTCATGATCGGTGTCGGCGGCCACTCCCCGCGGGCGGTCGCGAAGGCCCTCGCCGACATGGCGATGGTCAACCACGTCGCGCTCGGCACGGGCGCGCACGACGTCTACATCGAGGTGACCTGCCGCGACCTCGACCAGCTCGTCACCCTGCTCGACGACGTGCGGCGGATTCCGGGCGTGACCTCGATGGACCAGTTCCTGCTCCTGGAGCTGTTCAAGGACTACTCCTGGGTCGGCCTGCGCGACAAGTCGGGGCAGAGCGCCGGACAGGGCACGGGCCAGAACGCCGGCTGAGGCCCCCGGGCTCAGAGCTTGGGGAGCTGCGGGCGCGCCGTCCTGCGCTTGATGATCGCCTGGTCCACGGGTGCCGGGTCCTCGCGGAACCCCGCCCAGAGGTACGTGTCCTTCATGACTTCGAGCACGGTCATGGTCTCGACGTGCTGCACGCCGTTCACCCGCCGGACGCGCTCGTTGAGGATGGTGGAGAGGTGGACGACATCGTCGCAGCGCAGATCCGCGATCAGGTCGTACGCGCCCACCGCGCTCGCCACGAACTTGATCTCGGGCACCGCGACGAGCTGCTTGGCGACGGTCGACACCGCCACTCCGCGCACGCGGATGGCCACGTGGACCTCGATCTCCCCGAGCTTGGGCGCATCGGGCATGCCGACCACCTGGACGATGCCCGCCTTCGACAGCCGCCGGTACCTGGCACGAACGCTCGGCTCGGACAGGCCGACGTTGCGCCCGATCACCGCGAAGGACCGCCGCCCATCGATGCGGAGCTGATCGATGATCTTCCGATCGATGGTGTCGATGTCCATACGGTGAAGCCTACGACCCGGCCGCCGCGAGGAGGGCCGGCGGCGCCGCATCCGGGCCGAGCGGTTGCTTCGGCCCGGACGACCTGGCCCGACCGTAGGGTGGGCGTATGCAACCGCTGACCCGCGCGCTCCGCGTTCTTGAAGCCCTGTCCGCTCGTCCGGACGGCATGTCGCTTCAGGAGCTCCACACCCAGCTCGAGATCCCGCTCGGGAGCATGCACCGGGTGCTGGGCGTCCTGCATGAGGAGGGGTTCGTCAGCCGCTCGCCCCTGAGCCTTCGCTACTTCCTCGGTCCGGCGACGCGGAAGCTCTCGGAACGCAACATCAGCACGACGGGAGGGATGCAGGCGCTCGCCACGCGCATCCGCCGGCTCTCGGAGGAGACCGGCGAGACGGTGTTCCTCACCGAACTACAGGGGAGCGAGGCGCTGTGCGTTGCGCTCGTCGAAGGCACGTATCCGTTGCGGCTCTTCGTCCGGCTCGGTCAGAGCATGCCGTTCAATGCGGCAGCGGCCGCGCGCGTGCTGCTCGCCTATATCGACGAGGATGCGGCACGCGCGCTGGTCGAATCGCAGGAGCTGCACGAGTTCCGCAGCACGACGCCGCACACGGTCGATGAGGTGATGGACCGCGTCGCGCGCGTCCGCAAGACCGGCTACGACGTCGCGGACGACGAGCTGGACGCGGGGGTGTGGGCGGCGGCGTTCCCCATCTTCACCTCGACGGGTCGCGTCGCCGCGAGTGTCACACTGGCCGGCTCAGCCGGGCGACTGGGGAAGGGCGAGGCGAAGTCGCTGGCACTCGAGCTTGTGGGGCGTGCTGCCGAGGAGATGTCGGAGGAGCTCGGGGGCTCGAACGTAAATTCCGTGTAAACCCGATGCGACGGCCGACTTAATCTGGAAACATCGTTTCCATGAATCGGAAACCCAGCGCCGACGCCGCCGGCCAGGTCGTCGGGGTGCAGGTGAGCAGCAAGCACACCTTCAGCAAGGGGCCGGTCGATCGCATCCGTCTGATCGAGAACTTCGGCGTGGAGGGCGACGCGCACGCGGGTGCGACGGACCAGCACCGGTACCACATCAAGCGCTTCGGGGCCCGACCCAACCTGCGCCAGGTGCACGTGATCCAGGCGGAGCTCTTCGACCAGCTCGACGAGAAGGGTCACGTGGTCAGGCCGGGCGATCTGGGTGAGAACATCGCGACCAGGGGAGTGGATCTGCTCGCGCTCCCCACGGGCACTCGGCTGCACTTCGGGTCCGACGCGGTGATCGAACTGACGGGGCTGCGCAACCCGTGCGTCCAGGTCGAAGACTTCCAGGCGGGCCTGCTGAAGCTCGTCGCCGTCTCCACACCCGCCGGCCTGGAACGCAAGGCCGGAGTGATGAGCGTGGTCGTCGCCGGGGGAGTCGTCAAGCCCGGCGATCCGGTCGGTGTCGAGCTGCCGCCGGAGCCGCACGAGCCGTTGATGTATCGGCCTCCCGTGCTCGAACTCCGGATCGACGCCATCCGCCGCGAGGCCGAGGGGATCCACTCGGTGGAGCTGGCCGCTGCGGATGGCAGCGACCTCCCGCCCTTCAGCGCGGGCGCCCACGTCGATCTGCTGCTGACGCCGGAGCTCACCCGGAGCTACTCGCTGACCAACGACCCGGCGGAACGTCACCGCTATGTGGTCGCTGTCAACAAGGATTCCGGCGGCCGCGGCGGATCCCTCTATGTTCACGAGGAGTTGCGGGTCGGAGCTCGCCTGCAGGTGAGTCCGCCACGGAACAACTTCCCGCTGGACGAATCCGCCGGGCACACCGTCCTCATCGCCGGGGGCATCGGCATCACGCCGTTGCGGGCGATGATCGCCCGGCTCGATCGTCTGGGCCGGTCGTGGGAGCTGCACTATGCCGCGCGCAACCGGAGGAGCGTCGCGTTCCTGGCAGACCTCGAGCGGCTCGAAGCGCAACGACCGGGGCGGATACACCTCCACCTCAGCGACGTTCCCGGGGGTCGTGTCGACCTGGATGGGGTGGTCGCGTCCGCTCCCGAGGGCACCCACTTCTACTGCTGTGGGCCGGAGCGGATGGTGGAGGCCTTCCGGGCGGCTGCGGCGGGCCGGCCGGCCGCATCGGTGCACGCCGAGCTTTTCCACGGCACCGGAACGCCCGCCACTGAGGGCGGGTTCACGGTCACGCTTCACCGCTCGCAGACCTCTCTCGCCGTCCGGCGGGGCGACACGGTGCTGGACACCTTACTTGCTGCCGGGGTCGACATCCCGTTCTCGTGCAAGGAGGGCGTCTGCGGCTCCTGTCGGGTGAAGGTGCTCGAAGGCGTTCCCGACCACCGCGATCTGGTGATGACCCCGGAGGAGCAGTCGAAGAACGACCGGATGTACGTGTGCTGTTCGGGGGCCACGTCGCCCGAACTCGTCCTCGATCTGTAATGCCCCATCGTGATGTTGCATTCATTGTTGACGCGCGTAGACAATGCGCGTAGATTGCATGTACTTTCCGTCAGAGAGGACACGATGAACGAGCGGCCCGCACCTGCGATTCCCAACACAGACGTGCTCGTCGTCGGATCCGTGAACGAGGATCACTTCCAGTTCGTGCACACGTTCCCGCGGCCCGGCGAGACCGTCGCCGCTCTCGCGTCGCGCCGAGGGCTCGGGGGCAAAGGGGCGAATCAGGCGGTGGCCGCGGCGCGAGCCGGCGCCGACGTCCGCTTCCTGGCGAAGGTCGGCGCCGATGCAGCGGCCGCCGATGCCCTCGTCGTGCTCCGCGCCGCCGGCGTGCGGACGGATGCCGTCGCAGACGAGGCCGGCTACGCCACCGGGAGCGCGGCGATCGCCGTGGACGCCAGTGGCGAGAACTGGGTGATCGTGGACGCCGGCGCCAACGCCCGACTCACGCCGTCCGACATCGATGCGGAGTTCGACAGCCACGGCGCTCCTCTGGTGGTGCTCACCCAGGGCGAGACGCCCGCCGCCTCTCTGGAACAGGCGGCACGGCGGGCCCGTCAGGCAGGTGCCCGATTCGTCCTCAACCTCGCGCCGGTCCTCGACGTGCCTTCCGAAGTGCTGAACAACTGCGACCCGTTGATCGTCAACGAACACGAGGCTCAGGCCGTGGCCTCGAACCTCGGGCTGGCCCCGGGCGGTGCGACCGAACTGGTCGCGGAGCTGGCGTCGGTCTCGCGATCGGTCGTGATCACGCTCGGCGCTGCCGGCAGTGTCGCTGCGGCCGGAGGCGAGGTCTGGAGCGCGCCCGGGTTCCCGGTGGACGGCGTCGTGGACACCACCGGTGCAGGAGACGCCTTCGTCGGCTCCCTCTGCGCGCGTCTGGCGCTGGGCGAGGACCTTCCCGCCGCCATGACCTGGGCATCGGCCGCCGCATCGCTCTCGGTGGAGCGACCGGGTGCCGCTGAGTCGTATGCCGCGGCTGTCGAGGTGGAGGGGCGGCTCGCCCAGTCCGGAGCGATCGCATGACGGCCAAGCGGGTCACGCGCGGAGATGTCGCCCGCGCAGCGGGAACCTCGGAAGCGGTCGTCAGCTACGTCGTCAACAACGGGCCGCGCCCGGTCGCCGAGGCGACTCGGCTCCGGGTGCTGGAGGCGATCAAGGCGACCGGGTACCGTCCGAACACGATCGCGAAGGCGCTCGCCAGCGGGTCGTCGGGGGCGCTCGGCCTGGTCGTGCCGGATATCGCGAATCCGTTCTTCGCCGCCCTGGGCCGTGCGATCGAAGACGAGGTGTTCGCCACGGGCCGGGTCCTCCTGGTCGGGAACTCGGCCGAAAGCGGCGAGCGCGAAGCGCGCCTCGTGAACAGCTTCATCGAACGCCAGGTGGACGGACTGCTGTACGTGGGCGTCGGGCACCACGCGCACGTCGAGCAGGCGCTCTCCTCGGGCATCCCTGTCGTCGTGCTCGACCGCTACGACCCGTCGCTCGCCGTCGCGTCGGTGGTGGTCGACAACTTCGAGGGTGCCGTCATAGCGACCGAGCACCTGATCGGCCACGGGTACCAGAGGATCGCCACGGTCGCCGGACCCTCGGCGCTCTTCACCGCGGTCGAGCGGATCGGCGGATGGCGCAAAGCCCTGAAGGCGGCGGGCCTGCCGAACGGCGACGACCTCCTCATCCAGGCACCCTTCAGCCGGGCCGGAGGATACGCCGCGGCGGAGTCCCTGTTCGAGGGAAGCATCCCCGACGCCGTTCTGGTCGCCAGCGAACAGCAGGCGATCGGCCTGCTCGCGGCAGCGGCAGAGCGCGGCATCCGGGTGCCGGAGGACGTCGCCGTGATCTCCTTCGACGGCACGGAGGAATCGCGTTTCAGCACGCCGCCTCTGACGACCGTCACACAACCGTTCCCTGAGATCGCGCGCCACGCGGTGGCGTTGGCGCGCCCCCTAGACGCGGACGAGAACAAGCACATCACCTGTGAAGTGCAACTCGTCCGTCGCCGCTCCTGCGGCTGCTCCTATCCCATGAATGAGAACCACCAGGCGCCGACCGAGTTGGCGAACACTGAAGACGCCTGGCAGTCCCCACCGAAAGAGGAACCTAGCATGAATAGAACCGCCAGAGTCGCGGGCGCCGTCGTCGCCGCCGCGGCGATGTCGCTCACTGCCGGCTGTACCGCGAGCAGTGGGTCCGCATCGAGCCCCACGGGTACGCAGACGATCACCTTCGTCACTCCCCACCAGGGCGTGTACGACGATGTGATCACCACGTTCGAAGCCGATCATCCGAACATCAAGGTCGACCTGCAGGTGATCCCGTTCACCGAGATCGCCGCCCAGACGCAGGCCCGGCTGGGGTCGAAGGACAGCTCGATCGACCTGATCGCCGTCGACCCGCCGCGGCTGCCGTCCATGGTGCAGAAGGGATTCCTGGTCGACGAGTCCGCTGACGCGAAGGCGATGAAGGCCGACCTGACCGCCGGCGGCGTCAAGTCCGTCACCTGGAACGACAAGCAGTGGGCGTACCCGCTGTGGACCAGCGACAACTTCCTCTTCTACAACAAGGAGTTGCTGGCCGCGGCCGGGGTGACAGCGCCCGGAGAGGACAACGCGAGCCGCTGGACGTGGGAGCAGACGCTGGCTGCGGCGAAGAAGGCTCGGGCGGCCGGTGCGCAATACGGGTTCGCCTTCGAGCAGGTGGATGCCTACTACGCGTTGCAGCCTGTCCTCATGTCGATGGGTGCGGGCACCGGCCTCTCCGGCAAGGGCAACCTCACGCCCTCCGTGGACACCGCAGCGTGGCAGAAGTTCGGTGACTGGTACAAGAGCCTTTACGCGGACGGCCTCTCGCCGAAGGGCATCCAGTCCGCTCAGATGCCCGACCTGTTCAAGTCCGGCAAGGTCGCGTTCTACGTCGCGGGTCCCGCACGGATCACCGATCTGCAGAAGAGCGCTTTGGCGAACAAGTGGGGGATGGCTCCGCTTCCCTACGCCGACGGCGGCAAGGTCGTCACTCCGACCGACTCGTGGGCGGTCGGTGTGAGCGCGTACAGCCAGCACAAGGAGGCTGCTCAGGAGTTCGCCCGCTACCTCTCGCTGAACAGCGACGCAGCGGTTGGGACATCCACCAAGTTCAACCTTCCGCCGGTCAATCAGAAGGCGTACCCGAAGTACATCCACTACATCGACGGTGTCGCGCCGGACCAGACCGCGCAGTACGGGAACCTGCTGACCACCGATTCCGACGAGCACGCCGCTCGCCGTCCGTCGTCCATCGGCTATGCCGACTTCGAGACGGTCGTCAACAAGGCGTTCGCGGACATCCGCTCCGGCGGTGACGTGAAGTCCATCCTCGGCGACGCGCAGAGCTCGCTCGAGCGTCAACTCGCCCAGTACAAGTGAGGCGCGTGCGGGGTCGGCCAGGCCGGCCCCGCACCGCCGACCGCTTCCCCGAAGGACAACTCGTGTCTCAGTCTTCTGTGACGCTGCGGGCGACGACCGCCGCCGCGTCCCCCTCCCGAACCCGATCGCGGCGCCTCGCTCGCATCCGGATCTGGCTCACCGCGGGAGCATTCCTGCTCCCGGCCCTCATCGGCCTGCTCATCCTCCGTATCATCCCGACCGTTCAGGCGATCGGAACGTCGTTGACCAACCAGGTCGGCACCGTCAGCTTCTCGAACTTCGGCTATGTCTTCACCGACCCGTCGTTCCTCAACGCGCTCAAGGTGACCCTGCTGTTCTCGATCGTGATCAACCCCGTGCAGATCGCCCTCGCCCTGTGGCTGGCGGTGGTCCTCACCAAGCGTGTGCCGGGTGTCGGCATTTGGCGGACGCTCATCCTCCTGCCGATCGCTGTCCCGCAGATCGTGTCGGCCATCGTCTGGGGGGTGCTGTTCCGCCCGGACGGCCCGCTGAACGGCGTCCTCGAAGCTCTCGGCATCGCACCGGTGCCGTGGCTCGTCAGCCCGAGCACCGCCCTGCTGTCGATCATGATCATCTGCACGTGGGTGGGCGTCGGCTACTGGATGACGTTCCTCGTCGCCGGGATCAAGGACATCCCGGCCAGCCTGTACGAGGCCTCCGAGCTCGACGGCGCGGGCGGCTGGCAGCAATTCCGCTACATCACGCTTCCTGGCCTGCGGCGTCCGCTGCTCTTCGTGCTCGTCGCCGACACGGTCGCGAACTTCCTGATCTTCGCGCCCGTCCGCATCCTCACCCAGGGCGGCCCGCAGGGCTCGACCAACCTGATCATGAACTTCATCTTCGAGCGGGCGTACACCCTTGCCGACCCGGGCGGAGCGGCGGCGGCGACGATCGTCCTCGTGCTCATCGTCGTCTGTGTGGTCGGCGTGCAGTTCCGCCTGCTTCCCGGAAAGGACTGACATGTCCGACGTCATCGACACTCCTCGCCAGCGCCGGGCAGGCCGACGGGCGCTCCTCATCGCGATCCCCGTCGCGGTGCTCTCCGTCCTCCCGTTGCTCTGGGCGCTCATGTCCTCGTTGCGACCCAGCAGCGAGATCTTCGCCCACCTGTCCCCGTTCACCCTCTCGACGATCTGGCCGTCCAGCGTCTCGCTCGACAACTACGCCGCCGTCCTGGGCAGCGACTTCTCCCGTTCGCTGATCAACTCGGTCATCGTCGCGTTCTTCAGCGTCGTGCTCGGGCTCATCGTCTCGTCTCTCGCGGCGTTCGCACTGGCGGTGCTCGACTTCCCCGGGCGAGGGGCGGTCTTCGCCGTGATGGTGGTCAGCTTCCTCGTGCCGTTCGAGGCGATCGCCATCCCGCTCGCCAGCACCTTCCGCGACTGGAACCTGCAGAACACGATGGTCGGACTGGTGCTGCCCGCGATCGGCAATGGGCTGTCGATCTTCCTGCTGCGCCAGTTCTTCCTCAACATCCCGTACTCGCTCGCCGAGGCCGCGCGCATGGACGGCCTCAGCTGGTTCGGGATCTATCGGCGCATCTACCTGCCGCTGTCGCGGGCATCGCTCGTCGGCGCGGGCCTGATCCTGTTCGTGTTCCAGTGGCAGTCGTTCCTGTGGCCGCTGCTGATCGCGCCGTCGCCGGATTCCCGGGTGGCGCCCGTGGCGATCGCCGACTTCGCTCAGGAGTCGGGTGTCGATTACGGCCAGATGTTCGCCGCCGCGATCCTCACCGCTGCCGTGCCCCTGATCCTCCTACTGATCTTCCAGCGGCAGTTCACCGGCTCACTCGCGTCGTCCGGGAGCAAGGAATGACGGCCGGGCCGGCGCGGGAACGCCGCCGGCTGATCATCGACTGCGACCCCGGCAACGGGATGCCGGCCGCGGACATCGACGACGGCCTCGCTCTCGCTCTGGCGGTCTCGCGACCCGACCTGCTCTCCCTCGAAGCGATCACGGTGGTGTCGGGGAACACGCATCGGGATGTCGGCTACGCCGTCGCGCGGGACTTCGTCCGGCGGCTCGACCTGGGCATCCCCGTCTATGCCGGGGCCGAGCGCGCCCTCGTCGAGCCGCCCGCTCCCTGGCGGGACAGGCAGGACGCGAACGAGCTCCGTCCCGATGTGGTCGAGGCCTGGTCCGGGGTGCGGAGGCCGGAGCCGGCGGCGACCGGGATGCCGGAGGCCGCGGTACGCATCGTGGAGCTCGTGCGTTCGCATCCGGGTGAGTTCACGATCGTGGCGATCGGTCCGCTCACCAATATCGCGATGGCGATCGAGCTCGAACCGCGACTGCCGGAGCTCGTGCGCGACATCGTGATCATGGGCGGAGCCTTCGACGTCCCCGGCTTCCTGCAGGAGCTGAATTTCGGCATCGACCCCGAAGCAGCGCACATCGTGCTGACGAGCGGGGCACCGATCACTCTGGTGCCGCTCGACACCACATCGCAGACGCTGTTCACGCACCGGGACCTGGATCGCCTGGCCGAGGTCGCGAGCCCGCTGTCGGAATACGTGGTGGAGACAACCCGCCCGTGGATCGACTACGCCGCGGCCTGGCGCAAGATCGACGGCTGCCTGCTCCATGATCCCCTGACGGTCGCACTCCTGCTCGACCCCGACCTCGCCGAGTACGAGGAGCGGATCGTGGATGTCGAGCTGCTGGGCTCCCTGACCAGGGGGCGCGCCGTCTGGTGGACGGAGGAGAATCTGCGCCTGCATGTGGGGCTCCGCGTGCCGTCGTCCGTTCGTCCGGTCCGCGTCGCCACCCGCGTCGACAACGGCCGATTGGTGGAGCTGCTGCTGTCCGCGTACTCGGGGGGCACCGCGCGTGCGGATTCGGTGGCCGGCGCTGCCGTGCCATGAGCGGACCGGTCCTCATCGCGACCGTCGCCGCGGCGATGTTCGTGGGCGCCGTCGCCCAGCGGGTGACGGGGATGGGCTTCGCCCTGGTGGTGTCGCCCTTTCTGATCCTGCTGCTCGGGCCTTTCGATGGTGTCCTGCTCGTCAATCTCGCGAGCGTCGTCTCGGCGCTCGTGGTGCTCGCCACGGTCTGGCGCCAGGTCGACGTGCGGGCGTACGCCTGGCTCTCCGCGGCGGCCGTCGTGGGGGTGATACCCGGCGCGTTGCTCGCGGCCACCGTCGAACCGGCACTCCTCGAAGCGATCGTCGGTGCCGTGCTGCTCGTCTCGCTGACCGCATCCCTGCTGATCGCCCGCCTGCCGCTCACCCTGACCGGACGGACGCCGCGGCTCGCGGCGGGCTTCGCCTCCGGACTGATGAACGCCGGTGCCGGCGTCGGAGGTCCCGCGGTGAGCGCGTACGGGATCCTCAGCCGCTGGCCGCACCGGGAGTTCGCGGCGACGCTCCAGCCGTACTTCGCCACCGTCGGACTCGCGTCGGTGATCGCGAAGGCGGTCATCGTGCCGGGCGCCCTCCCCGATCTCGGTGTGATCGGATGGGCGGCGGCGTTGATCGCGTTGCTGGCCGGGGTCGGCGTGGGAACGCTCGTGGCGAAGCGGCTGCCCACGCGCTGGGCCCGAGCAGCTGTCATCGCGATCGCTTTCGCCGGTGCCCTCGTCGCTCTCGTCACGGGAGCGGTGCATCTACTCGCGGGAGGCGCCTGATGCAGGTCCTCGTCCGTGCGCTTGCCGTGCTGAAGCTAGTCGCGCGTTCCTCCCGGGGGATGACCATGGGAGAGATCGCCGAACGGCTCGACCTGCCGCCGGCCAGCGCGCACCGACTCCTGCGCGTGCTCGAGGACGAGGGATTCGTCTCACGCTCCCGGACGAACCGGCGGTTCTTCCTCGGACCCTCCGCTCGGGAGATCGGCTCGTCTCCGGCCTCGCGCGAATCGCCGCTCATCGAGGTGCATCCTGCGATCCGTTCGGCGAGGAAGGTCAGTGGCGAGACGGTCTTCGTGTCGCAGCTGTCCGGTGACAATGTCGTGTGCCTGGCCCTCGCCGAGTCCGTCCACCCCCTCCGCCTCTTCGTTCAGGTCGGCCAGACGATGCCGTTGCACGCAGCGGCCGCGGCCAGGGCGCTGCTCGCCTGGCGGGACGAGGACGAGGTGCGGAGGGTGCTCGCGGCGGCCCCTTTCACCCGGTTCACCGTGGATACCCCGACCTCCGCCGAGGAGGTGCTCGATCATCTGGTCGCCGTCCGCCGGCGCGGATACGACGTGTGCGACTCCGAACTAGACGAGAACGTTTGGGCTGTGTCCGCGCCGGTGCGAGCGTCGACCGGCGACGTCGTGGCGAGCGTCACCCTCGCAGCCCCCGAGCAGCGGGCTGCGGGCCCTGAGGTCCGCGACAGGCTCATCGTCCTCATCCTCTCGACCGCGGAGCGCATGTCGCTCGATCTCGGGTGGAACGAGAGCGCCAAAAAAGGTGGCCCATTGTGAAACCGCGGATTCCGTCTCACGGAAGAGATCGCGTTCCGGTTTCCGTCACGCGGATGACCGCGAATGGATCTGGTCGTCACACGGAAATGGCTGGTCCGGGGCCGAATCACTGCGCCCATCCGGTCGATCCCAGGGGTCTGCGAACGCGTATGGTTTTCACTTATTCGCCAGCCGGAGAGGGGAGTTCGTGACGTGAAAGCGGTTGTGAATCAGGAAGCGATCGCGGACTCCCGCAACGCGGAGTCGTTCGCCGATCTGAGCGTGAGCATCGGTGGTGTGGCGTTCAAGAACCCCGTCATGCCCGCCTCCGGCTGCTTCGGACCCGAGCTGGCGGATCTCATCCCGCTCAGCACGTTGGGCGCGGTCGTCACCAAGACCGTCTTCGCCGAACGCCGAGCAGGCAACCCGGCGCACCGGCTGACCGAGACGCGGTTCGGGATGCTCAACAGCGTGGGCATCCCCAGCCCGGGGAGCCGAGCGTTCATCGACGGCCCGCTGCGGGCCTATCAGGCGGCCGGCACCACCCTGATCGTCAGCATCGGGGGCCTCTTCACCGACGAGTACTACGAAATGGCCGAAGCGCTGGCAGGGGAGGAGGTCGACGCGTTCGAGGTCAATGTGTCGTGTCCGAACCTCGAGCACGGCGGCCTTGCGATCGGCACCTCGCCCGAGCTCCTCTTCGAACTTGTCGAGAACATCTCCCAGCGCACCGACCGGCCGCTGTTCGTGAAGCTCACGCCGAGCGTCAGCGAGATCGGCCCGGTCGCCCGTGCCGCGGAGGACGCGGGCGCAGCCGCGGTCATCGTCGCCAACAGCTTCCCGGGCCTCGCGATCGATCTCCGAACGCGCACGAGCGTCCTCGGCAACGGGGCGGGCGGATACACCGGCCCCGCCGTCAAGCCGATGGCGCTCAAACTCGTCCACGACGCGGCGACGGCGGTCGGCATCCCCGTCATCGGCTGCGGCGGTATCAGCAGCGCCGAAGACGTGGCGGAGTTCCTCATCGCCGGAGCGACGGCGACGCAGATCGGGACGGCGACCTTTACACGGCCCACGGCGATGAGCGAAGTCATCGACGACCTCGCCCCGCTCCTCACCCGGCTCGGCGTCAGTCGGGCGACCGACCTGATCGGCACGCTCGACGCCGCCGAGCGATTGGCGACGAACGGAACTGAAGACGACGGGAGAGCACGATGACCACCGATCTCCGCGAGACCTCCGCACTGAAGCACGATCCGCAGGCGGTACGCGACGGGTTGCGCGATGACCTTCGCGCGCTCGCTCCTCCCGGGGGAGTGCCGGACTACTGGGACGTCGTGACCCGGCCGGCGCTCCTTCGCCGCCTCGCGATGCTGCTCGCCGAGCACGTCGACGCCGACGCCGACCGCATCGTCGCCTCCGGGAAGGACGCGGCGCTCGCCACGGCCGTGGCCTTGCACACCGGGGTGCCGTTCGCGATCATCGCGTCCGGCTCGACCGTGCACGGCGAACTCCACGGCTCCGAGCGCGCCTGCTGGATCGAGTTCCAGGCCGATCCCGCGACGTCGGAGCTCCTGCAGGCCGTGCGCGACCGCGACGTTCGGATCGGCGCACGGCTGTCCGTCTTCGAGGCGCGCGATCTGTCCACATCCACCCCGCTCTTCCGGCTGCCGGAGCTGCGCACCGCTATGGAGGTTCACCCGTCATGACCACCACCACGCACCAGACGATCCTGGAGCTCGCACGATCGCTGCCCGGCGGAGACGAGGCGACGTCACCATACGACCCGGTCGCTGTGGAGGCGATCGCTGCTGCCCTCGGTGAACGGATCGGCGCCTCGGAGGTGGGTGTCGTCGTCGTCTGGGAGCGCCTCGACGACGTCGTCCTGGGTCATGTCCTCGCCACCAAGCTCCGGGCGGCCGTGGCACGTGCCTTCGTCGACGAGGGGGTGATCGGCTTCGATGGCGAGGTCGCGCTCGACGGCCCCGGCGTGATCGTCGTGTCCGAGCCCGACGCGTACCCCGGGGTCACCGCTCTCGCCCGCCTGGCGCGAACGAGCGGGGCGACCGACATCACGGTCGCCACCGTGACGAGTCCGCGCACGCCGATCGACCTCGACGGCGTGCGCCTGATCGACCTGAGTGCCGCAGAGGCCGTACGAGGCGACCATGAGTAGCCTCATCGCGGATCGGGCGAGGCGAACGACCACGCCGCAGCGCCTCGCCGGTTGGGTGGATCGCTTCGCCGCACTCGACGAGCGGCCGGGCGAACCCGGGGTGACGCGGCGCGGGTACACCCGGCTGGAACGGGAGGCGCACCGGATCTTCGCGGACGAGATGGTCGCTCTGGGACTGGCGGTCCGGGTCGATGAGGCGGGAAACACCATCGCAGAACTTCGCGGCTCACGACCAGAGCTGGGCGCGGTCGGCACCGGGTCTCACCTGGACAGCGTGCCCAACGGAGGGCGGTTCGACGGCGTCGCCGGTGTGGTCGCCGCGCTGGAAGCAGCGCGGAGCATCGTCGAGGCGGGCGGAACGAACGAGCGCACGCTCCGGTTCGTCGCCTTCGCGGGTGAGGAGGGTGCGCGGTTCGGGCAGGCGTGCACCGGGAGCCGTGCGGTGGCCGGCTTGCTGGAGACCGGCGCTCTGTCGGCCCTCGTAGACGCCGACGGCATCACTCTCGGCGAGGCGATGACGGCGGTCGGTCTCGCACCGGAGGGGATCCACCAGGCGGGTTGGGATGCCGCGGACTGGGACACGTTCATCGAGTTGCACATCGAGCAGGGCAGCGTCCTCGCCGAAGCGGGGATGCCGATCGGCATCGTCGACGTGATCTCCGGCAGCACGCGCTTCACGATCGACGTCGTCGGCCGCGCGTCGCACACCGGCGGGACCCCGATGAGGCTGCGCGCCGACGCACTCACGACCGCCTCGGCCATCATCCTCGCCGCCGAGGAGCTCGCGAACGACGCGCGGCACCACGGCACGCGCATCACGGTCGGACGGATCGACGTCGCGCCCGGTTCGATCACCACTATCGCCGGTCGCTGCACCCTGCACGTCGACGTGCGCGACACCGACTCCACCCGGCAGCGGGAGAGCGCGGCGGAGCTCGTCGAGCTCGCCCGGCACATCGCCGCATCGCGCGGCACGAGCATCGAGGTGACGCTGCTCGCGGACGCCTCCCCGGCCATCCTGCCCGTCTCCACACGCAATCATCTGGTCGCCACCGCCGCGGACCTGGGGCTGCCGTATCGCGTCATGCCGAGCGGGGCGAGTCACGACACGCAGATGGTGAACCACGTGTGCAAGGGAGGGATGATCTTCGTCCCCAGCCTGAACGGGGGAGTGAGCCACTCTCCCGACGAAGACACAGCGTTCGACGATCTCGCCATCGGCGTGGATCTGCTCACCGCGGCTCTGACCGCACTCGCCGTCCCGAAGCGCCCGGAGGACATCGCATGACCATCAGCGAAGATCTCGCACCGACCTGGGAGCTCGTCACCGTCCCTCGCCGCACCCGCCCGAAACCGGTGTCCGGCTGGTACCCGGTGATCGCTCATGCTCCCGCAGCGGAGCGCTACATGTCGCTCACTCTCGACGCTCCCGACATCGCCGCTCTTACCCTGCCGGGGCAGTTCCTCATGCTCACCGCTGCCCGGAGGGGAGAGCGGACGCCGGCGTTGCCGCGCCCGATGGCGGTGTACTCGGCGAACGCGGAATCGGGTCTCGTAACCGTCCTGTACGGCGTGGTCGGGGAGGGGACCAGGGTGCTCCAATCCTTCGAGCCCGGCGAGCGGATGTACGTCGTCGGTCCGCTCGGGCAACCGTTCACGTTCCGACCGGCGGATCGCCGTGCCCTGCTCCTCGGGCGCGGTATCGGAACCTGCTCTCTGACGACGATCTGCGAGTTCGAGTGGGCGAAGCCTCTGGACGTCATCGCCGTCACGAGCGCCCGCACGCCGGGCACGATCGTGGGTGGTGACTTCTACCGCGCCCACAACGCCGTCGCCGTCCACGAGGTGACGGATGAGGATGGCACGAGCGCACCCGAAGACCTCTTCCGGATGCTGACCGATGCGTACGACGATGCGCCCGCGGATGTGATCGTCACCTGCGGGTCGGAACGGCTGACACGGCTGGCGGAACGTCTGGCATCGCGATGGTCCGCGCGCGTGCAGGTCTCGATCGAGGCGCACATGGCGTGCGGCCTCGGGTACTGCCACGGATGCGCATCCGGGGCGCGGAGCGAAGGCGACGAGAGCCCGCTGATCTGCAATGACGGCCCCGTCTTCTCCTGGGAGCCTGGGCCGGATCCGGCGCGATGAGCGGCGCGGACAGCTTCCGCCTGGCGAATGTGCGCCCGGCGGGGGCGGCTCCGGTCGATCTCGAGGTCGTGGACGGTCTCGTGACCGCCATACGGCCCGCAGCGGATCCGACCGAAGACGGCGCCGTGCTGCTCCCCGGACTCGTCGACCTCCACACCCACCTCCGGGAGCCGGGCGGTGAAGCGCAGGAGACACTGGCCACGGGTGCCGCCGCCGCCGCGGCGGGCGGATACACCGACGTGTTCGCCATGGCCAACACCGACCCGGTGACGGACAGTGTCGAACGCGTCGCGTGGCTGCGCGCGCATTCTCCACGCGACGGCGCCGCACGCGTCCATCCTGTCGGCGCGATCACGGTGGCCCTGGAGGGCGGCGAGCTCACGCCGATGGAGGCGCTCGCGAGCGCCGGCGTGACGGTGTTCTCGGACGACGGGCGGTGCGTCGACCGCGCCGACCTCATGCGTGAGGCCCTTCACCTCGCTCATCGGACCGGGACGGTCGTCGCGCAGCATGCCCAGTTGGCGGATCTGGCCCGCACCGGTCAGATCAATGCCGGCCGGGCGGCCCAGGCGACCGGCCTTCCGCCCTGGCCCGCCAGTGCGGAAGCCGCGATCATCGCCCGGGATGCCGTGCTGGCCGCCGACACAGGCGGCTCGTTGCACGTGTGCCACGTCTCGACGGCCGCATCGGTCGAGGTGATCCGCTGGGCGAAGAGTCAGGGGTGGCCGGTCACCGCCGAGGTGACTCCGCACCACCTGATCCTCACCGACTCGTCGGCCGAAGACGCCGATCCGGTGAACAAGGTCAACCCGCCTCTCCGCGGGCCAGAGGATGTGCGGTCCCTCCGAAGGGCCCTTCTCGACGGAACCATCGACGCGGTCGCGACCGACCATGCTCCCCACACGCAGCAGAGCAAGCAGCGGCCGTGGATCGAAGCGCCGTTCGGGATGACGGGTCTCGAGACGGCCCTCGGCGTGGTCGCTCGGGTCCTCCTTGAGGAGGGGGCACTGGACTGGCGGCGGGTCGCCCACGTGATGGCGACCCGCCCCGCTCAGATCGGCGGGCTCGGGGCGGCGTCCGGCCGTCTTCCTCGAATCGGGGCCGTCGCCGACTTCGTTCTGGTCGAAGAGCGCTCGCCGGTGCGGGTGGAACCCGAACGGCACCTGAGCCGCTCCCGGAACAGTCCTTTCGCCGGACGGGAGCTCCCGTGCCGGGTTCTCCGGACCGTCGTAGGCGGGAAGGTCGCCTACGAGGCCTGAGCGGACGCGAGACGAGGCAACGAAAAACCCCCGCGTCCCTACTCGGACCGGGGGTTTTCTCTGGTGGCTCCGACCGGCATCGATCCGGTGACCTTTCGATTTTCAGTCGAAACTTAGGACCTAATACGACCGCGTAGAAGCTAAAAGCGTTGATTTTCCGCGGTCTTTAAGCTCCTGTCATCTCATTGAACCCCATGTGATCTCACTCAGTTGTAGTCAAAATGTAGTCACGCGGCTTCGTTCCGGCGCGTCGTCTAAAACGCGAAATATCGAACGCCGAGTGCAACGCGTCGTGCGGCGCGTGCAACTTCTTCAATGTTCCGCCAGGCTTGAGGTATGCAATCCAATCTTGCTGATGACGCGTTCAAAGGCCTGGCGTTCGCTGATCTCGACACGCTGACGGACTCCGAACTGCATGACCTCAACGCCGCGTTGGTCGGTTCCGAGGACAACACGCGCGCTGAACAGTGGCGGGCGCGGATCTCCGACATCCTCGTCGGCCGCGTCTGACTCTGGCATCGGACGGCACGCATGGCGGGCGCATTGCAATACAGCCCACGAGGCTGTTGACGCTGGTGTCGGGCAGACTGGTGGGGTGGAACGGGAGCCTCCGGCGCCGAGGCCGTTTGGTGTCTCCGCCGATGAAGCGGTCGAGTTGTGCCGCGAATGGATGATCTACCTGGGCGCGGTGGACACCGTCGCGGCGCAAGACCCTGCCCGGCAGCTCTGCGACCTCTACAGTTCCCAGTACCTCGCCTGGGTCGATAACGGACGGGGGAATCTGGAGATCGATGCCGTGCAGAATGCTGCGAGGCTAGCGACCTCCGATGGCCGGCAGGCGTTGATCTTCGTGCGAGGGGGAGTTCGACCGGTGGCGCAGCAACAGGCCGACGCCCTGGGCGTGGCGATCCTCTGGTACCACGCTGTCGACGCAACGCTGGCAGGCGCGAGTCGACCCGGTCTTGCGGTCCTGGCCTCAGGGCTGAGGACGGCCTAATCGATCGTCCAAGTCAGAGGCGCAGGGAAGGCGACTGAGCTTCGCTCGCGGTCGAAGCTCGGGTCGGGTCGGTGCGGGACGCTCGTGCGAGCTCACGACGGGCGGCGATCCGAGACTTCTCGAGCGTCTCTTCTCGGGGCTGGCGCTGCATGGTCTCGGCCAGCTCGGTGAGTGCGGTGCGGGTGGTTCCCGCGATGACGACGGCTTCGTTTCTTCCTCGGCCGCGGGTTAGACCGACGTAGAGGCCGGCCGCGTCGACCCCAGGGCCGACGATGGACCGTTCCGTGGTTTCCCCTTGGACTCCGTAGACGGTGCTGGCATATGCGAGATGCAGGTGGGATCCGGCGTACTCGTGAGTGATCTTCTTCAGGTGAGACGAGTCGGTGAGGCTAGTCAGAAGCACGTGGTCTTTGGTGATGGCCTTGATCGTCCAGGTCTGGCGGTTCTCCACCCCGGAAGTGCTGTCGTTGCGTCGAGTCTGAACGACGTCGCCCACAAAGCACGGCTGATCAGCCTGACCCAGTACCTGACGTTCAGTTGCGAGGTCGCCGGACGCGATGCGCTGAGTTTGGATGCTTTCGTTGATCTGTTGCGCTTCGGCATGAGTGGCGGTCACCAGAGCGATCGTCTGTCCGTGTCGGGTCGCATCGAACCATCCGTCGACCATCATCCGCCGGGCGTCGACCTCCGTGGTGACGGACGTGACATGCCCCTTTTCGATGAGCTCCCCTGCGATCCGCTGTCCTTCTTCGGCACCGTCGGCGTCGCGGAGTCGCAACGTGAGGTCGGCCCAATCGGGATCACGGAACCGATGGATATTCGTGAGTTCGATCCGGCCGAAGGCTGCGGATCGGAACAGGGCCATGGCGCCGGAGTGTCCGACGGGGAGGGCTTGGTAGTCGTCTCCGACGACCGCGATGGTTGCTCGCGTGCGTTCGATGACGTCCAGAAGAGCGCTTGCGGCTTCGAGGTCGAGCATGCCCGCCTCATCGACCACGATCCGGTCACCCGGTCGGATGGCGATTCGAGGGCCGGGATAGTCGGCTCCGGTCGTGGGGTCGATAGCTCCGGGGAGGAGTCGCGTCCACTCCGTGCTGCCAGAGGTGCTCGTTGTCCAACGCCATCCGTAGTCGTGGAGGAGCTGGTGGAGGGAGGAGGCGGCGCTGTTAGTTTCTCGCCCGGCGACGGTGGAGGCCTTCTTGGTGGGAGCGACGATGATCATGTTGTGTCCGTACCGGCGAAGCGCGGCGCCGGCGACCTTGAGCATCGTCGTCTTCCCCGTTCCCGCTGCACCGGTGATGGAGACAATCGAGGCGCTTCCGGCGAGTGCGGCAGCACCATCGGTCTGGTCATCATCGAGGGCACGCTCTGGGTCGAGGGCCTCGGCGATCGCCGTGATCTCTCGGGTCGGGACGGCATCCCCGGGTGCTGCCATCGCGTCGATCCGGTTCGCAAGAGTGGTCTTCACGACAACCGTTGCGGTGGCCATCCGATGCTTGACGTGCTTCGGCGTATCAGGCTCGTTCAGCAACGTCACCGTGTAGGTGCGAGCAGCGGCATCCGCGACCGTATTAACAGTTGCGGCAAGCTGACTGCGCTCCGCTCGAACGCCAGAGGCTGCGATCGCGCGGATGGCCCCGGCGCGGATGTCCATGTCGCTGAAGCGCCCGCCCGTGCCCGTTGATCGCGCATCCGCGTCAACGATTGCTCTTGCCGCTAGTAGTTCCAGGTCCAGGTCGTCGATCGGGACGGAAGCATCGAGTACGGGGGAGCGTGTTCGACTTATCCTCGGGTCCGCCGACCTAATCTCCTTACAGATGAGCTCGGTCCAGTCGTCTTCGTCAATATCGCCCGGTTTGTTCGGCCGGCCAGCGGCCCAGGCCCATCGGTCGATCTGATTCAGCACATCGTGGGAGGGCTCCTGCCCCGGGTGCCGTTCCTTCCACCAAGCGATCCTCGTGGTCCGATTGGCCTCGATCTGCGCGGACCGCTTCGACAACGGCCGGACCAGGTGTTGGAGTTGGGCGATCTCGCCGTCCTCGTTGAGGCTGAACCCTTTGGCGGCGAGAGCGCGGATCCAGGTGGGGTCGGTGCGGGAGGCGAGGTCGCCTTCGGCGTTGATCACGTTCTGGAACCGCAACGCGACCCTCGTGTCGATGTTGGACCACTTGCCGTCTTGGCCTTGGACTTTGACGTTGAGCCAGAGGTGACGATGCTTGTGCGGGTCCAGGGAACGGGAGCGTTCGTGGCGGAGTTCGACGACCTCGATCCGGGCGAGGTTCTCGCGGACGGCGCCGCCTTTGCCACGGCGAGCGTTGAGCTCGGACTGCCACAGCTTCACGATCCGGTCCCGCAACCGGTCTTGGAGGTCCTCGTACGCGGTGGCCAGGTCGGGGTCGAGCATGGCGGCGATGGAGAACGACTTCGGTGCGTTGATCGTCGCATCCAGAATCAGATCGGCCACCGGCGACTCAAGGTCGCGTCCACGCCGCTCACCGGTGAGTGGGTCGAGTCCGTCGACCCACTCCTTGAGCTGGTCGCGGGTGAGGAGGTCGTCGCGGATGGCACTGTTCTCCACGATATAGCGGGTCATGACCGCATCGGCGTAGCCGGCGGCGGCGATGACACCGTCGGCGGTTTTGGCGGTGAGGGTGGCGTCACAGACCCCGCTGAAGGCGTAGTTGACCGCTTGCTTGACCCCGTGGGACTGCTGTCCCCGCTTCCACCTTGCTACGCCACCTCGCACCTTCACTCACCTCCCTCACACCTCATCTGAGACTGCCGAAAACTGGGCAGTCTTGCCCTCGTAAGAAATGTCCCTTCACTTATAAATTCCGGTTCGGCGCGCGTTTTGGCGCGCAGGAGGCGCGCATCGGCACTTTTCACGGAAGACGCCCAGTCCCGGAGCAGCCCAGGCCCGCGACACCATCGCGACGCGCTCGGTTGTTAGAGCGGACGAGGCGCTGTCATTCGCAGCCGTAAAATCCGTGAACGCCACGGTGCGGACCTTCTCCGCACGCCAGCGCCAGCCGTCGCACCCGTGACTCGTGCAGAGACCGTTCAGCGGCCCACCCGTCGAGCCGTACCGCGGGGATGTGCCCGAAACCAATGCCCTCATACCTACACGTTGTGTTCCCAAGCCGGTTTTGACGCGCAAAACCGAAATTCCGGGCTCTGTCAAGCTGTGTGGAGTCGGTGCGGGGGAGGTGTTGGTCCTTACTCGTGCCGAGGAGGATTCGGTGATTCAGTGTGGGCATGAGGCGGCCTAGAGGAGTTCAGCGGGTGCTGTTGATCGCGCTGCTCGTCCTGGTTCTCGCGTTCTCGTTCTATTTCGTTCTGCAGCATCCCTTTGGGCACCCGTAGGAAGGCGGTCAGCGTGAATAGGCGAACTGTGTTTTGGAGCGTGCTCATCGGAGTCGTGGTCGTATTGGCAATCGTTTATCTGCTGACGCTGCATCGATAGGTTTGGTCTGTGCGGCAGGGTCAGAGTTCGATCGCGTAGACGTGCGCCGGCTGCCGCGCAGGCTCCTCCAGGGCGAGTCGGGTGAGGTTGACGAAGGGGACACACGCTGTCTCGGCCGTGAGCGCGGCGAGCCATCCGATCGGGGTGTGCGGGTCGGCAGCGACCGCCCACCCATCCATCACATAGTGGCTGACCGTCTCCAAACATTCCTGCTTCTCTGCTGCGGTCGGGTTGGACGAGCCAACCACCCCGATGAGCCCGCCCCGCAGTTCCGGATCCATGTTGCTGGTGTCGATGATGAATACCCGCATCCCACTCACTCCCGAAGGTCGATCGTTTTGAGTGCCTTTCCGGCGGGTGATCGAGAGCGAGCGGACGGTGTGCAGTGCCGGGAGCGTGAAGTACCGGGGGAGCGCAGCGGAGGAGGATACGCCGCGAAAGCCCGGAACGGAGCACCGGGAGGGAGCTACGATCGGGCGACGGAAAGACACGGGAATCCGGCGGTGCTGCTGGATTCACCGTGAGCCCAGCGACCCACCGTGTCACTCGAGACAATCGCAAAGTGAGCGATCCAGTCCCGCTAGATTCGCCTTATACCGATTGCGGATGGGTTTTGGTCATACGTTCACGATGATGATGATGCCGAGGGCGGCCGCATTGCGCAGTTAGCGAGGGACGTGGCGGCGCAGTTTCAGATGCTTACTGGCGATCCGATCAATCTCTTCCTGGACCGCGACAATTTGGTCTGGGGTGACGACTGGCGTCCGAAGATCGACGGCAGTCTCTCATCAGTAGCGTTCTTCATCCCGATCATTACGCCGCGCTATTTCAAGAGTGCGGAGTGTAGGCGGGAACTGAACTTCTTCGCTAGGAGTGCGGAGCGGCTCGGCATCAAAGAACTCGTGCTTCCAATCCTTTACGTGGACTTCCCCGGGCTTCAGGATGATCCTCCGGCAGATGACCTGATTGCGCTTGTTCGGCGCTTCCAGTGGGTCGACTGGGGAGAACGAAAATTCGACGAGCGCGGTTCAGGGGCGTGTCGACGGGCAGTGTCGGAACTTGCGCAACGATTGGTAGACGCCAACAGGGCTGCTGAACAAGCCGCTAGCCAGGGCGTGATCCTCGCCGGTGCTGAGGCGCTGGAAGACGAAGAGGAACTGGGCTCCCTCGACAAGCTCGGGATCATGGAGACGGCGATCCCCGATCTAAGCGAAACCATCGTAGAAATCGGCCGAACAATCGAGCAGATTGGTGCGGCCATGAGCACGGCGACATCGGAGATCACAACGCGGAGTGCGCAAGGTTCGGCGCTCGCCGCGCGCTTAGCAGTCACTCGCCAGCTGGCCGAGAAGCTTGTTGCCCCAGCAGAGCACGTGCGTGATCTTGGAAACGACTTCGCGTCCAGCCTTCACGATGTGGACGAGGGCGTACGTATCCTGATCGAACGAGCGCCGGAAGAAGCCGTAGACAAAGAAAGCCAGGAACAGTTCCTGAGCTTCTTTGACAGCGTGCGTTCGATGGTGGCTCAGTCCGAACAGGGCTTCGCTGCAGTCCAATCCATGATCGACAGCATGGCTCCGATCGAAAAGATGTCTCGCGATCTTCGAGGCCCGCTAAAGACGCTGCGCCAGGGGCTCACTCTTCTAGTCGACGGACTGTCGGTGATGCGTTCTTGGGTGTCTCTGATTGATAGCGCGGTCGCTCGATTCCCGGAGCTGAAGGGGTGAGGAGTCTCGTCGATTGAGCGACGCGTGGGCGCCCGATCGACGAGGAGCTGACGGCCGCTTGGCGCGTCCCTCACTAGAAGTGCCTGCGTGCATTCGCCTTTCCGTCTATTCGCCTTTCCGTCTCCGCCTTCCCTATCTCGTTTGCACGTCCCTTCTCATTCTTGTCGGGGTGTTCTCGCCTCTCATCGCCCACTCCTCTTGGTCCTTAATCGCTAGCTCGTTTGCGCCCTCGCTTGCGTCTGGGGCGTGTGCAGCTTGAGACCGCATCCCGGGCTGGTATGCACTTGGGTGGAGGAGGGTCGACCGGCTTAAGCACCATCGGCGCAGACGGCGCACTCATGGCTCGCTAGGACGTCCACTTTGGTTCTACTCGGGATTCGTCGAGCTGGCGGGTCCCTTTGGGGCGGGGGTGGATGATGGCGTACTCGAGTAGGGTGCGCATGATGGCTCGCTGTTGAGGTAGATCTAGTCGCTCTCACGACCGTGTGAGTAAGGCGCGGTCGGGGTCGAGGCCGTCGAGCACACTCGTGCCGGTAGCTCGGGCCAGTTCGCGGACGGCTTCGCCGTGCCGGTTCGACGCGACTTTGCGGGCGGCGGTGAATTCCGCTCGTGAGAGCTCGCCAGCACCGAGCATCTCTGCGAGCTCGGTCAGAGCACGTTCGGCTCTCATCACCTCGGCAAGCTGGACGGTGTGCCGGTCGTCGTCCGCTATGCGCGCGCCGAGGAGCGACGCCATGCCAGAAGCGTCTAGGCGCGTGATTGCGACTGCCGCTGCCCATCCTTCGATTCGTAGGGCGTTGATGTACATTCGCCCGCAGGTGCTGTCGTCTGTTGCCAACATGCACTGATACCGGCGAAGGTTCGAGGGGCCAGAATGGAAGAGGATCCCACCGCACCTGCCACACCGCAGAAGCCCGCTGAGCAGGTAACGGTTCTTCTTGGTACCGCGTCCCCGGCTCTTGGCCTCGCGAACAGCAAGTAGCTGCTGGCGCTCCTCAGGGCTGATGATTGCCGGCCAGACCGCTGGTCCCACCTCTTCGCCTTCGTATTCGCGAATGCCCGCGATTCGTGCGCTGGTGAGGATCGGCCGCAGCGTTTCCACCTGCCACGCCGCCGCCCTGCCGGGGACAGGAACCCCTTCGCGGTTCAGCCACCGCGCCAGTGTATTAATCGACTCTCCGGCGATGTATCGCAGCGCCAAGTCTCGAATCACTTGTGCTTCTGCCTCGCGGAGGGTGATCTTGTCGTTCTCGTACCCGTATGGTCGGGCGCCGCCCGGGTTGGGCTTTCCCATCTGCGCGTTCTGGAGCATCTTTTGTTTCACGCGTGCGGACTTCCGGCCCGACTCGGCGGCCGCCATCGCGCTTGTAATCCGGGCGATCATCAGACCGTTGTCGTTACCGAGGCCGATGTCTCCGGTGACCGTGGTGACATCGACTCGTGCGGCAGTGCAGACGTCGATGAAGTGCTCGAGCTCGGCAGGTCGGCGGGTGAGCCGGTCGAGGTGGTAGACGAGCACGGCGTCGATCCGGCCAGCCTCGACGTCGATCAGCATTTGCTCGTAGCTGGGCCGCGTCTTGCCGGAGTAAGCGGAAATGTCGTTGTCGACGTACTCGGCCGCCACGGCCCAACCGCGATCGCCGGCGAGCCTTCGACAGTCCTCGAGCTGGCGTTGCACTCCGAGTCCTTCGCCTGTCTGGTCAAATGAGATTCGGGCATAAATCGCTGCAGCGTTGGCCTGCTTCATGCGCGCACCATAGCGAAGCGAGATTGCGTGAAAGCAGTGTCTTTCAAAACGACGCCAGACCGCCATAGCATCAGGGCGTCGGTGAATAACTCGTCCGTTCCGCGTCACCGTCCCGGACTGGAGCAGCGAGCTAGTCCGGGACGGTCAGTCCCCGAGGGGAGAAGGGGCGTTGCCGAGGTGGCCGGCTGCGCAGCAGCCATGGATCCGTCCCCTCCCAGGGTGCGCGAAACCTGTTGTACTGACATAAGATATATTATCAGTCACTCCCTTTGTGGGAACGGACGCGCTGGCGCGTCTGCCTCGGTCAAGATATCCATGCCGCCGTTCGTTGGCTGGTCTGCAGCAAGGCTTCCATCCATTTCTGGTTTAGGACGGGTGGAGGGCGGTCACTGAACTCGAATGCGAGCGGGATCTCCCGACTGATCCAGAGACTGATTCGCCCGCTGCCTTCTTCGGCCGGCCGTGTCCAGTTGAGCAGGAAGGCTTCATGGCGGCGCAGCTTGGTCACCATGGCGATCTTGATGTGGGCGAGGGTCCGGTCGTCGAACTCATAGACCTGTCGGTCGGATCCATAGATCAGTTTGCCTACGGCCGGAGCATACTCGGAGCCCCTCTTCTTTGGCGCGCTACCCCTGGAAGGGCGGCGGGGCGGGGCGGATACTGACGCGCATGCGCAGGATCATCTATGCCGGAAGCTGGTTCTACACCGGCGATGCGATCGCCGAAGCCTTCATTCAATACGCGGCCGCGCTCGCCCGCGCTGAAACGGCCGGGGTGATTGAATTCCCGGGTCGAAACGCGGACGGCGATGTGCAGCGGCTTCAAGTGTTGATTGGGCCGGCCAGTCAACTCATCGCGGAGGATGCCGATGTCGAATGGCCGGAGATCAACAGCCCAGAAGCGGTCGACAGGATGGGAAGGCTCACCGCGGCGCTGGAGGCACCGATCCCCGGCTACCAGCCACCACTGCTCATCGACAACGAATAGAACCCCGTGCCGAATCCTATTGTTGGTCGCTGCTCTCGTAGTTCTCCAGCCCGACCGCCTCGCGGAGCTCGCGTGCATTGTTCGGCAATCCCTGCTGCTCCATGATGTCGGCGAGTGAGTCGGCGAGGGCTCGGCTATTCGCGATGTTGGCGGCCCACTGTGGCAGGGTGGGCATGGGCCACGGGTCCGGGACCGCTGCGTGCCTCCACATTAGCGGTGGCCCCACGCGGCACGGATGCCGTTGCGCACGTCATCCTCGGCTCCCAAGGGCGCTAACGTCGCGTGCGACACCAAGGTGCCACCGTCCCGTTCGAAACGCTTGGCGATGCGCCCCACCTCGCTCTTGCTGAGCCCTGTGCTCGCAGCAATGTCGCGGACGCTGTAGCCGTCGACGAGGAGGGCGAACACCGCTTGCTCCTCCACCTGGTTGAGCACGTGCGATGCGGTGACCGCCTGCCGTCGCGCGCGGTCGATCGCGCCTTTGCCGTGTTCGCCACGGCCTACTGCGAATGCGGTCTGAAAAGGTCCGCGGGCGATCCGCTCCTCAGCGGTGAGCGAGTCGTGCCATTCGAGCCAGTCGAGATATCCGCCGTATTGGTGTCCCATGATTGGGACACTACACTGTCGTCCCGACATTGGGACAGTAGGGCGGTCCGGAAACGGTCCGAAGTGGCGTCCGGCCTCGTTTCTTCTATCGTGACGATGATTCGCCCGGTTTGCTAACACCGTGGGAGGAGCTACCGGTAGGAGCGGGGCTGGAGCACCCGGTTGTAAACCCAGACGAGTACGACCCCCACGGCAAGCAACACGATGCCACCGATCCAGTTGAACGGTCCTGGCGTGAAAAACGCCACAATACCCAGGATCACCGCGAGGATCGCGAGTAAGGCGCACAGGAAACGGGCGAGCTTCCGAATAGCTGACACGGGATGCAAAATCGCATAGGCAAGGAAGCCGACTGCCACAACCGCCGCCACCACCAGAAGAATGATCACATCCTTGATGCTGGCATGGACCGACGACAAAAGCAGGTTTCGATTCGAGGCACCTGCTTAGGGTGGCAGGCATGCCCGCTGCACCTTCTGGTCGTATTAGCCCGCAAAATCATACCCGGATGGATCTCGCCGATGCGGCCGCGTTCGTTCTCGAAAGCGCTGTGAGGCGCAAGGTCAGATGTCGCGACAGTTGTAGACAGCCACGTCGGCGTCCTGGCTGGCGAGGTCGAACGCCTCAGTGATGGTGGGAAGACCGGCGTCACCCCGCGACTGTAGCGCGAAGTCGGATCACGTACACCCTGACCGGCGCAGCCGTCGTGACCGCTCTCGCCTTCGCGGCGACGGCCGCCCTGGACTCCTGGGCCGGGCAACTCCTTCGGTAACGCAAGGTCCGCTACAGGCGGGAGCCCCGCGGGGACATGCAGCTCACCGCCACGTGGGTAGGGGCGCCGTCGTGAGTACCGGACACGCTGCTGAGTATTCGGTTTGATCCAGAAGCCCGGCAGGCCATCGGTCACGGGCTCGACGAGGCTGCACCGCGGCGACCACCGGCGGGGAGCATGCGCGGCCCCCACACCCAGGCAAGCATGCAGAGGACTCCGGTGAGGACGAATACCGCGGCGAAGGATGTGTCGGACGCGGTGCCCCCGAACGTGGAGAAGACGATCGCGGTCGCTGCCAGCAGAATCGCCGATCCGATCGATTCGGCGATGGAGACTGCTGAACTGTTGAAGCCCTGATTCCGCGGGGACGAGTATTCGAGGGTGAGCACCGCGAGGCGCGGGTAGATCATCCCCATTCCGGCGCCCGCGCACGCCCAGGCGATCAGCACCACGAGAGGCGGGGCGCCGGTGGCGGCCGTCGCACAGAGGAGTCCGATGGCGACGGTGAGCCCGAACGCGCCGATCTGAGCGGTGCGGAGGTGGGTGAATCCGGGGAACCGGCCCTGTACCCACGAGGTGGCTGACCAGGTGAGGCCCGCGGCGGTCAGCGCGAGGCCGGCGAGGGCGGCGGAGGCCTCATATCGGGAGACGAGCATGAGGGGCACGTAGACCTCAACGGCGAAGAAGGTCCCCGTCACCAACCCACGCATCAGAACGACGCTCGGCAGTCCCCGTCGTGCCCGCAAGGTGCCCGAAGGGAGCAGGGGACGCACGGCGACCAGGGCGGTTGCTCTCGCGTTAGTTGGCCGTCTCCCGGCGGTGGAATGGCGCTCTGGCGGGGGAGATGACTCATTCAGTGTTATCCGTGTCGGCGCCTGGGTGGGAGGCTTGGCTGGGTGAGTGGGGTCTGCTGGAGGCTTGACCCTGTCTCCCGGCTGCGGGAATTTGTCCACTGTTACGACTGCGACGGTACGCGTTCACGGGCAGGGTGATTCGGGTCCAAAGTCCTGAGAGCCGCCAAGGTCATTGCTTAGCCGAGCGAGTATCTCGCCAGAGATTACGATTCGAAGCGTGGGTTAGGGGCCGCGTGGCGGGTGCCGAGGCGCGTCCCGTGATTGCTTGGAACTTGGGTCGCCGTGCTCTGCCCGAACATGGGTGGAGGTGATTGTGGTCCGGGATCGGCGTTTGTACCACTCGCTGCGGCGATAGTGCACGCGGCTGCGCGTGTCACCGGCGGGACGTGCCTGGGCGCGGATTTGATGTGAGTGCGGCAGCGTCCGCGCTCGGATGGGATTTGCGCGTCGCTGACGGGCTGGGCTTCAGTTGCGAGTGTTGGGTCTCTGTGCCGGTTGGGGGCGCGGTCGCTGGTGCGTCTTGCCGTGGGGTCGAGGCGGTGTCCCCGCGGAGGCACCGCCTCGTTCACTGCAGCCTGTACCCGCGGTCCATGTGAGGTGGAGTGCGCGGCGTGGCGGGAAGAGGGGTTGAGGCCTGATCCGCTTCGGTTGCCCGGGAGCTACCCGTGCAATCCACGTTATCCCGCGGCTTGGTTGGGTGCAGGGTCGAAGGTCCCGTTGCGTTGGCCCGCGGTCGGAGCAAAGTGAGCTGTGTCTCTTCTGCCTGTAGGGGTAGTGTGCGCACTAACAGACTGTGTGAGTCGGATCTGTGACCCGGTCGCCGCCTCGACCCTGCGCCTTTTCTTCCGAGCATGCCTCCTTTCCTCGCACTGTGGGCGGAGGAGCGATGTTTGGGCCAGTATTCGCGTTTGTGCGTCATGGGCACGCGTACGAGCTGTTCAAACTGACAGGCTTTCCGGAGTGGAGTTTGTTCGAGGACTTCGGTGATGAAGCGGCGCTGGTGGGATTGATTACACAACGTGGGACTGTTTTCAGTATCGAGTGTTTGTGGAGATTCGCCCCTGCTGCGCGTTCGGTCGAGGTGGCGGCCAGTTCGGTTGATGAGGCAGTTACGGCGCTGTTGGATCTTGCTGCGGGAGAAGACCCGCGTGGTGCTGGACATGGTGTCTGAGCGCGTGGTCAGGTCGATATCCTGTTGGGCCGATGTGGAGTCGACTGTGCGTCGGTTCCGGCTTCCATGCTGGGCGACGTTATGACCGGACGATTCTGCCGGCGAGGTGCACCGTGGGCGAATTGACTGCCGATGGGCGAACCGTGGTTATTGATGATGCCTTGCTGTCGAGTCTGGTGGCCATCCTTTCGGACCAGCTGGGCCGTGAAGGCACGTTGCAGTTGATGGTGCAGGGAAGCAGCCGTGCGACGTTGGTGTGCCTGAGACCTCATGCTGCCATCAGGGTACGGATGGCGTCTCCTCAGCTGGTTGATGACCGGGCTGTTTCGGATATGCAGCACGAGTTGCGTCTATTGGGGACCTTAACGCTTCTGGGGAGTTATGGCTGACGGGCTTTCTTGTGGAGCTTCATTGGCTTTCGCGGGCTGGCACGTTCCCTGTCTGGTGGCTGGCATCGATTTCTGCCTCGGCTCGTTGCTGCAGAGGGAACGAGTTGGTCGATGTGGCATTCGCCAGCTTCGACGGGGGCTGGGGCAAAGGGCGGGGCGACGGTGAGCGTTGCCCGGAACCCGGGTGATCCTCGCCATCGCCCCTGCTGGGAATTGCAGTTCACCGGCCCACGTCAGAGTGAGTACGATCTGCCTTCCAGCGGTTCAGAATGCTCAGGTCGACTCCCCGTCGGTCGGGTCCGAGAGGTAAGCGTCGTGAGCTTTCTGAATTCGGTCGGGGTCGTCCCGAGCACTTGTCCGCAGCGATTGCCACGCGCGTTCGATTCGCTGTTCGGTCTGTTCCGATGACTCGTCTGGGAACAACGCGTCCGGCATGTGATGCTCCTCTCTGAACTGCACGTGGCGTCCAGTAGCAAGGAGCCCCGGAATCGGGTAGGCGCCCGGCGGAAACGCGGTTGAGAGGAGCCTGCTGCTGCGAGCATACGCCTCTATGGGGCCGCGGAGACTCCTGGATACGAAAGCAAGCCTGCCGGGCTTTTGTTGGGCAGGCGTCAATGTGTGTAAGTGGTGCGGGCTCCGGCCGGCGGGACGCGACTCAGCAGCCGCGATCTGTGGGGCGAGGCTGAGGTGCGGGGTCGTCAACGGGGGTCGGTGATCGGTGGGCCTACCAAGTGCCGACGTGCCCAAGGTGCTGACGATTGGAGGTCATTGGGGGCGGAGCGGGCTGCGGTTTTCAGGTGTGGTCTTCTGTTTCGGAGCGGGCTTGGGTCTCACGGGAGTATCCCGCGTTGTGCCAGTGACTCGCATGAGCTGCTGCCCACCGTTGGTCCCGCTCGGAGGCAGGTTGGGTGAGGTCCGTGGTTTGGTCCGCCTCGGGGGTTTTTGCCCGATGACGTGCTGGCGCCGGTGGTGTGGTCGGCGGGTGATCTTCTGCGGTCATGGTGGTCATCTCCTTTCCCTCGCGATCCGCGTTCGCGAGGTGCCGGTCAAGGTGTTACGGGGTGGTCCTGGTCGTTGTGAGAGCGTCCGGGCTCGGTGGATCCACCATCGCCTTCCCAACGGGCTTCAGACTCTGCCGTGTCGGCGCGTGTGAAGGTGACGGCTGCGGCGGCCAGTGCGACCAGCGCGGCGCGGTCGGTTTCCCGCTGTGACTGTTTCATCAGTTCGGCTTCGAAACGCTTGTGCGCTGCTGCGGTGTCGCGGCTGATCACGTGAAGTCGTTCCGCGATGGCCGCCGCCAATCCGTCGGTGAGCTCTTGAAGGTTGGTGTTCCCGATCTCGAGTCGACGGTCGGAAACACGCAATTCGGCGGTGGGATAGCCGGCAGCGGTGAGCGCGTCCCGCGTGTGGGTGTCGTGGATGGCGTCGATTTCGGCGCGCCCGGGTCGGCGGGTGAAGACGGCGGAGACGGTGTAACGTTCCGGTGCTTCTGGTGTGAGCAGGGTGGGCGGCAGCGTGTCAGCGAGGACAGCGCCGACTTCGAGTTCGGTGGACGGGGACCGGTTTTGCGTATTCATGATCTGACGTTACGCGTCGAAGATGTGTGCGCACACAGGCTGGGCCGGGCCTGTTTCGCTGAAGGTTACAGAGACTTCTTACGGTTGGCGTTTCGGCGAACCAGCCAGAAGATGAGGGTGCCGACGAACAGGATGAGGCCAATAATGGCCAGCCACAGCAGGCCTTTGATGGCGAAGCCGACAACGGCCAGAATCGCCCAGACGACGAGGAGAATTACGATTACTGTCAACATGGCGCTGACGGTACTCGCAATCGGCGAAGACGGCGCCGAGAGCAGTGACACTCGTAGTGGTGCGCAGCGTGGCGTCCGGTGACTGGCAGTGCTTCAGCCGCTGTGGGGGAGGCGCAGAACGAGGCCTTTGTGCAGGACGGTGAGCCGGACGGCGGTTGCGACGCCCATGGCGTCGCCGTCGAGCTGAAGGTGTTGCGGAGTGTCGAAGCGTGCCTCGAAGCGGGAGGCTTGCAAGTATCTGAGCGCTCTGCTCCGAAGGGTTCGGCCGAGAAGCCGGTTCCCGGTTGGGTTGCGAGCGAGGAGCCGGTTCGTCGCGAGCTGCGATCCGATACCTGCCCATCCGATTGGGCTCTTCGGGCGAAAGGCCACCACGTCGAGGAGTCCGTCGTCAACGACCGCGTCTGGCAAGAGGAGAATGTTTGCGGTGAGGGTGCCGCAGTTGCCAACAATGACTGTGTGTGCGCTGAGTGCGCGGGTGTGTCCACCGTCAACCCGGTAGTGCAGTCGGATGGGTTTTCCGGCGAAGACGGAACGCGCGATCGGGTCGGCGTAGGCCGCCCAGCCGATCCGTTTCTTGAGCTTTTGGTTGGTATTCGCGGCCATGTGGGCGTCAAGGCCGATGCCCGCCATCACAACGAATGCATGTCGGTGGAGTGTGCCGTCGCCGGTGCGGTACTCGGCGAAGGCGATGTCGACGTTTCGCGGGGTTCCGGTGAAGGCGGTTTCGACTGCCCGAGGCAGATCGTCCAGGGTGAGGTGCAGGTTGCGGGCGAGCAGGTTTCCGGTGCCGGAGGGCAGGAGCGCTAACGGAATACCGGTCGGGTAAAGTTGCTCGGCCACTGCGCGGACGGTGCCGTCGCCGCCGGCGGCGAGGACGACAGTGGGTGTGGTGGCGATCGCCGCCCGGGCGGCCGCGCCTCCACCGTCTTCGCTGCTGGTCGGGAACCAGTGTGATGAGCGCCAACCGTGTTCTCGCTCAGCGAGTGTCACAGCAGCGCGGAGGGTCTGAACTGGCACGTTGACGGGGTTGTAGACCACGGCGGCGATCGGTGCTGCGGTGTCGGGCCTCGTTGTGTCCGTGTCCATGCGTTGACCCTACGACCAATCTCCGGCGTTGACGTCGGGTGGGACGGGCGTACGCTTAGAATCCTGGCGGCCCAGACCCTGACGTCATCGGCGAGAAGGGGTGGGCCATGTCTGATCTGTCGGCGAGAAAGCCGTCCATGGGTGGCGGGTACACCGCGCTTGCTGCGATCATCCGGGACTCGGGTTTCCTTCGGCGCCGATACGGCTACTACTGGACGAAGCTTGCGCTGGTTCCGGTGCTCACCGCAGTGATGATTGTGGTATTTGTGGGCATCGGCGACAGCTGGTGGCAACTGTTCACCGCGGCCGCGTTCGCGTTCCTTTTCACCCAGATCGCCTTTCTCGGACACGATGCAGCGCACCGGCAGATCTTCCGCTCCGGCCGGTGGAACGACTGGGCGAGCCTGGTGGTGGGCGATCTGTTCGTTGGGATGAGCTATGGCTGGTGGCAGCATAAGCACACTCGCCATCACGCGACTCCGAACCAAGAGGGTGCTGATCCCGATATCGAACTGCCGGTGATCGTGTTCACCTCGAAACAGGCTGCAGGACGACCGGCCAGCATCCGCTGGCTGATTGGTCACCAGGGCTGGTTCTTCTTTCCTATCTTGCTGTTGGAAGGGCTGTCATTGCACGCCTCCAGTGTGCGGAGAGTGCTTGCGCGTGAGCCGGTTAGGCACCGGTGGGTGGAAATTGGGTTCCTCGCGACTCGCGTCCTCGGATTTCTGGCGCTGGTGTGCTGGGTGCTCTCCCCAGGGAAGGCGGCGGTGTTCCTGGCAGTTCAGCTGGGGCTGTTCGGCCTCTACATGGGGCTGTCGTTTGCTCCGAATCACAAGGGGATGCCGCTTGTGCCCCGCGGAGTCAGGCTGGACTTTCTGCACCGGCAGGTGTTGATGAGTCGGAATATTCGCGGCAACCGGGTTCTGGATTTTCTGATGGGTGGGCTGAACTATCAGATCGAGCATCATCTGTTTCCCTCGATGCCGCGCCCGCATTTGAGGCAGGCGGCCCCGGCGATCCGGGCTTACTGCGAGCAGAGTGGTGTGCACTACACCGAGACCGGTCTGTTGCGCTCCTATGCCATTGTGACGAGGCATATCAACCGAGTCGGTCTTGGTGACAGGGATCCGTTCGCATGCCCGTTGCTGGAGATTCGGCAGGCGCCCGGACTCGATGGCAGCGAACCTCCTGGTAAGGGTGTCGGTGTGGCGGGTGTGCCGCCGGCTCGCGGTACTCGAGGAGGGGCGGCTTGATCAAGACCGTCGCCACCCCGCTTGCCACGTTTTGTTACCGGCTCAGAATCGGCCGATTTGGTGTCGGCGGCGTTAGCGGCTGTCGTGTCGGATGCGCGGCGGGTGGAGGAGCCGGCCACCGTTATCAATCTGCTGGACCGGTCTTCGACCGTTGGCCTGCAACGAGCGGGGGCGTTAGCGACGGAGCAACGTGGTGCGATACCGCAGCTGGATGTCCGACCTGGACTTCCTGGTTGGGGACGAGCATTCTGGGAATGAATAGATGGGACGCGGGCGATGGGTTCTTTGCTATATGACGGTGTGCTAGTCGGGTTCGACAATCGGCCGCCCGCGCACCTGCAGACCGTGATCGCATCGAGGGTTGGCCGGGGAGAGAACTTCTTTATGGCCTGGCGGGATGCTGCCGAGGTCGGTGACAGGGACAGTTCGGTTTGCATCCACCCTGCGCAGAATCCCTACTTCAACTACACCGGCAGTCGATATCCCAAGATCAATCCGGTGTGGGTCGCAGCGCTGACCGTGTCGGCCAACAGCTCCCCGGGGCTGGCGAGCATGACCGAAGAACCTGGGTCGGCCTCGACACAGGCGCCGGATATGTGTGTGGGGATCGAGGTTGCGACGATCGGGTCACCTCAGCGCCGGCAACCGCCCACAGTGGCAGCTATTGATCTCGGGGCTGCGACGGAGGACCGGAGCGAAGGCGATGCGCAGTGAAAACAAAGGGCCGCCCGCCGTTGCGGCTGTCGATGGGATGGTGCGCCGCTTTGTTCGCTCTTTTCCGGTAACGGGGGCTGCAGTGTCCACCCTGGGGGACGTGCTGGGTGTCCAAACAGTGGCGGCCACTGATCGTGTAGCCGCGCGTATGGACGAAATACAGTTTGACCTGGGGGAAGGGCCGTGCTGGGACGCGTTTCGGTTACGTCGGCCTGTCCTGTTGTCGGACCTGCGACGCGATCTCGGTGGTGCTTGGCCGATTTTCGCTGAGGCGGCGTGGACTGAAGGTGTCTGCGCATTGTTCGCGTTCCCGCTGCTCGTTGGTCCATTTGATGTCGGAGCGGTCGATCTGTACTCGCGTCGGCCGCGCACGCTCGCAGCCGATCAAGCGCAGAAGGCGGCAACTTTTGCGGACGCAACCGCCCGTCAGATTCTTCACGACGCTCTCGAGTCTTCCAGGTCGGGCGGGGACACGTACACGGAAGACAACCGTCCCTACTCGCGCAAGATCATCCACCAGGCGACCGGAATGGTTCTGGCTCAATTGGGTATCAGTGCGGAGGATGCGCGTCTGGTGATCCAGGCTCATGCTTTCGCGAACGACCGATCGATGATGGAGGTCGCCCGAGACGTGCTCGAGCGCCGTATCGACTTCTCCGCGCCCGAGCCGGGGTAGGAGGAAGCGTGAGCGAGACTCGCGAACAGTTGTTGGTGCAGGCATTCGCCGGGCTGGCTGACACCCTGGTGGATGACTACGACGTCGTTGAATTGCTGCAAACCTTGGTGGAGACCTGCAGTTCCTTGCTGGGTGCCACTGCGGCAGGAGTTCTTCTGGCCGATGACCACGGGGACCTGGATGTCGTGGCTACTACCAGTGAGGCGACCAGGTTAGTTGAGGTCATGCAGCTAAGCGCGTCCGCAGGCCCGTGTATTGAGAGTTTCCGGACCGGCCGACCGGTGTCGTTGGCGGATATCCGGGACGCCCCTCCTGAGTGGTCCTCGTTTCGGGATAGGGCTCTCAATCTGGGGTTTCGCGCTGTTCATGCCATCCCGATGCGGTTGCGGGATCAAGTCATTGGCACCTTGAATTTGCTAGGAGGGGCCGTCGGGGCGCTGCCAGATGATGATTCGTTCGCGGCGCGCGCTTTTGCTGACGTGGCCACGATCGGAATTCTGCACGCCCGAACGGTGGCCCGGGGCGCTGTGGTTCGGCGGCAGTTGCAGACCGCGTTGGACAGCCGTGTCCTGATTGAGCAAGCCAAAGGGGTCGTCGCCTACTCGCATCGGATCTCCGTGGAGGAAGCGTTCACCGTGATACGGGGGTACGCCCGTTCACATCAGGCGCGATTGTCCGAGGTTGCGGAGGCTATCGTGAGGCGTCAGCTTCGGCTCTGAGCTCGACTGCGCTGCACGCAGCCGATCGACATGGGAGTCTGTCCTGGGTGCTCCGGCCGGATGCCGCGGCGGTTGTGATGCGTGGGGACACTCGTGGCAGTTGTAGTCGGTTCGGTCGAGGTTGTCGGCGAGGAACTCTTCGGTCGCTCGCTCGTATGGTGTTTGAGGTTCGAGTTGGCGGCCGGAGCGCCGACGGTTGATCGAACGCGTGCAGGTGGCGCAAGCTGAGCAGCGGTGGTTGACGGGCCCTTTGCGAGGCGTTGTATTCGACCTTGGGGTGGGGCTTCGACGGCGCCCCGGCTTGGTTGTGAGTCGCCTCGATAGGGTTGCTCGCTCGACATGTTCGGAATGGGCGACTCGTTGTGTATGCGCGCCGTGTGCCGTGTTTGCTCGCGAGTACCGGAAAAGGCCGGGTTCGGGCCCATGTCTAGCGTATGGAGCGTTCGCGTTCGGATCGGGAGTGCTGAGATGAATGTTGGCCGCACATCGTGCCCCCCCGGGAGGATGTGCGGCCAGCTTGCCGCTGGGAATGCAGTGGACTGGCCTGCTTCAAATGCAGGTACAGACTGCTCGTCCAACGACATCTATTCGGCGGATTCTCTCCTCGGATGGGTCCGCCAGGTAGGCGCCTCAGACTTGGAGGAACCGGGTTGGGGCGTTTCCGGGTGACGCGTCTGGGGTCTCCCGGAGTCCGCCGACGCGTTCTGTTTTGCGTCCACGGGGTTGCGCGGCCAGGGAGTGGGAGGTTTTGTTCATGGGGGCACATGACCTCTCCGAGACTTTTAGGCGTCTCGAGGTTGGAGGGTCGAGGCGGTGTCCCCGCGGGGGCACCGCCTCGTTCACGCAGCCTGTACCCGTGATCCATGTGACATGGTTTCGCGGCGTGACGTGATCGGAGGGATGAATGACCAATCTCGCTGCGGTTGCCCGGGAGCTACCCGTAACCCCGACGCTACGGGCTCGCGGGCGGCACCGGTAGGTCGAAGGTCCCGTCGCCACGAGAGAATTTGTCTAGCAAGGCTAGTGTCTTTATGCGCAGATCCGATCTAGGGTGGTCTCAACAGACTGTGTGAGTCGGACGTGTGACCCGGTCGCCGCCTAGAAACCTGCGCCATCACTTCCGAGCATTCCTCCCAAGCTCGCGCTGTGGGGTGGAGGGAACATGTCTGGAACGGCGAGTTTGTTCGAGCGCGATGGTCACGTCTACGAGTTGTTCGAGATCACGGGCGATCTGGCGTGGAACCTGTTCGAGGAGTTCGGGGTCGAGTATGCACTGGTGGGGTCGATTAGCCAACGCGGGTCACTTTTCCGTATCGAGTGTTATTGGAAGCCTGAACCCTCCGCGCGGATCCACGACATCGACGCCCAAGATCTTGGCGAAGCGGTGCACGCGCTTCTTGACCTTGCCTCCGGAGAAGATCCCCGTCAGGCGTGAGCCGTTGGCTCGCGAGGTGGTCGGGGAAGTGGCAGCCGGATTCGGGGAGGGCTTTCACGTTGGCGGGCATCGGCGCCGCTGAAAAGCGGTCGCTCAGTCTTCCGCTTCCGACTGAGGGGCTACACTGCGGTTTGTCGCGCAAGCCACGCGGTACAGGCCACTGTTCATCGCTTAGGCAGGCGTCGTGGGAATACTTGAGATTGACCGCGTTCGATATTCGATAGAGAACAGCGTCCTATCGTGTCTGCCGGAGGCCCTGACCCCCCTTCTCGGTGCGCACAAGTCCATCGACATCGTGTTGGCCTTTCCTGACGCTGACATCCCGTTACTGGTAAGGGTTGATTCCCCGCTGCTGATCGAGATCGAGTCTGGTGTTGCCATCAACGAAGATGGGGCCGGCCTGCTGCTCTCTGAATATCTGATGATGGGTCGCCTGCGGCTGGGTGGCCTCGGCCTGGCCACCGACGCAACCGGATAGCCGGATTCGTCAAAGAATTCCGGACCATTCGGCGCGCAGTGAACACGAGGGCAGGTTACGCTTTCGGCAGCTCGCTTGGTCTGGCGGTAGAGGCGGCATTTGTGCGGTAGGAAGTCGATAATTCGGGACGCATTGCACCTTCACGTTCACCGTTATGTGAAAACGTCGACAATTAGTACGAGAAGGATAACCGGGCACCTGTGATCCATTTTTGGACACAGTTTGGACACACTTGCAGAAAAACGGGGTGATTCAACGATGCTTCATGACTCGAAAAACCCCGGAATTTCGCGGGATTTCTGTAGACTCCCGCACCTGAAAAGTGCCCTATTCGAGCACACGGGCCATAAGAAAACCGCTTCCCATCCGCCGCTTGGAGCCCAGACCGCGGGGAGGTTCCTCGAGACGCTGGCGACACCAGAAAGCTCGCAGTCAGTGGTCCGGCGCATAATCGACTCATCGAGCGGGGGTGTCGGGAATGGGATCCATAGAATCGTACGAGACCGCGGCAGGCAAGCGATATCGGGTCCAATACCGGACGCCTGACCATCGCAACACGATGAAGCGCGGCTTCACCACCAAGCGTGCCGCCGAGCTCTTCCTCTCGTCGGTCAACGTCTCGCAGGCCAAGGGGGAGTGGGTCGACCCGACGAAGGCGAGAACGCCGGTCTCGCATGTCGCCGAAGAGTGGTTTCGTGCCCAGGTCCAGGTGAAACCGACGACTCGCTCGGGCTACCGATTTCACCTCGACAAGTACGTCCTTCCGCGCTGGGGCAACGCCCGACTGGTGGACGTGCGGCACAGCGAAGTCCAAGCGTGGGTGGGGGAGCTCTCGACCACCCTGGGCCCGTCGATGGTGCGGCAGATACATCTCGTCCTGGCGGGCGTGCTGAGGTACGCCATCCGTGATGGGCGAATCACCATCAACCCGTCCGACGGTATTCAACTGCCGAGGCTGTCATCGCGCGAGCACGGTTACCTGACGCACGCACAAGTGCGGGCACTGGCAGCCGAGTGCGGTGATCAGGGTGATGTCGTCCTCTTCCTCGCATACACGGGTCTCCGCTGGGGCGAGATGGCCGGCCTCCAAATCAACCGCATCGACTTCACGCGGCGACGGCTCGATGTTGCGCGGGCGGTGTCCGAACCGCGGGGCGTGATCGTGTGGGGAACGCCGAAGAATCACGAGCGGCGCTCTGTCCCCTTCCCCGGTCTGCTGATCTCTCCACTGGAGGCCCGATGCTCCGGTCGCGACCCCGACGAGCCGGTGTTTGTCGGCGCCGACGGCGGTGTGCTCCGGGCAGGCAACTTCCGCAACCGCGTCTTCAACGCGGCCGTCGCCCGGTGCATGGAGAAGGACGACACCTTCCCGCGACTGACTCCCCACGACCTCAGACACACGGCCGCATCGCTCGCCGTCTCGGCCGGCGCGAACGTCAAGTCCGTGCAGCGAATGCTCGGACACGCGTCAGCCGCGATGACCCTCGACGTCTACGCGGACCTCTTCGACGATGACCTTGATGACGTTGCGAACGCTCTCGATGCCCAAGCCGCGAAATCAGTTGTAGTCAAAATGTAGTCAAACGGTGATTCGACTGCCTCTACGAGCCAACAGAAAACCCCCGGATTCCGCCTGGGACCGGGGGTTTTCCTTGGTGGCTCCGACCGGCATCGATCCGGTGACCTTTCGATTTTCAGTCGAACGCTCTACCAACTGAGCTACAGAGCCGTGCCGCCGAGGCGACTGCCGCCGAAGCGGCGTGGTCGCTGCGAACAGCGGCCATAGACGGAAGCCCTTCCGGGTGGAAGGGCTTCTCGCCGTGGCGACCCTGACGGGACTTGAACCCGCGACCTCCGCCGTGACAGGGCGGCACGCTAACCAACTGCGCTACAGGGCCTTATTGTGGTGCTTCTTGAATTGTAGTGGCGTCCGTTGGACGTGACCCCAACGGGATTCGAACCCGTGCTACCGCCGTGAAAGGGCGGCGTCCTAGGCCGCTAAACGATGGGGCCGGATCGTCCCCGAATCGCTTTCGCGCTCCGATGACCACCGACGAACAAGCATACGGAAACCCCGGCGAGAATGCGAATCGGGGCAGGATCCCGGGCGGGTCGCTTGCATCGAGGATGTCTCGCTTCTCGCAACGCCCCCGGAAAATCCCGCAGCGTCCCGCGTCTCCACCGTAGTCTGCGGCGCAGGCGGTCCCCCGGCCGCTCGTGCATCAGCATGCCGCATCCGACCGTTTCCGGCCATCCGACGATGGATGGCCGTACCCCTCCTTGGTAGAGTTACGCCTGTTGCCAGGTGGGACGTATGTGACGCGTGTGACGAATGTCGATACAGAAGTGAGCGGGCCGAACACGATGAGACGCCAGAGAACCAGCAGAACGGTGCTCCCGATCGAGCCGGCAGGCGGCCGCCGCCGGCGGCTCCGCGGTGCACTCGCGACCATCGTCGTCGCCGTCGTCGCGGCGGTGGGTTCCGTCGCATCGCCCGCGTACGCCGACTACCCGAGCTGGCAGGACGTGCAGAACGCGAAGGCGAACGAGGCCGCCGCGGCCGCGCAGGTCACCCGCATCAACGACCTCATCGGCCAGCTCAAGCAGGAGGTCGCGGACACCCAGGCGGAGGCGGTCAAGCGGGGCGAGGAGCTCCAGGCCGCGCAGGAGGCGTACGACGCCGCGACCATGAAAGCGCAGGACCTCGAGTCGCAGGCGACCGCCAGCCAGAAGAAGGCGGACGACGCCAGCACGCAGGCCGGCAAGCTCGCCGCGCAGCTGTACCGCACCGGTGGCCGCAACCTGTCCGCCAACCTCTTCCTGAGCGGCAACCACGCCACGTCGACCAGCCCGGAGCGGTTGCTCTCGAACCTGGGCAGCATGTCGAAGCTCGTCGAGCAGTCCAACAAGGTCTACGCCGACGCCAAGGCCGCGCAGAACACCGCGAAGTCGCTCGCGCAGCAGGCGGACGATGCCAAGGCCGTCCGCGAGAAACTGCGCGTCGCCGCCGATGCCGCGATGCAGGCCGCGATCACCGCCGCGAAGGCGGCGCAGGACAAGCTGGCCGAGCAGCAGAAGCAGATCGTCGTCATGCAGGCGCAGCTGGCGGCGCTGAAAGACACCACGACCAAGGTGGTCACCGGGTACGAGGCCGGAGTCGCCGCGGCGGCGGCCGCGGCGGCCGCCCGTGGATCGGCGGGCCTCCCCGGCGGGACGGTCGGGCCGCAGGGCTGGGCGGTCCCCGCGAGCGGACCCATCACCGACGGCTACGGCGCCCGCCCGTCGCCCGGCGGCGTCGGCAGCACCTACCACCTGGGCATCGACATCGGCGCCTCGTGCAACGCCCCCATCTACGCGGCCCACTCCGGCACGGTCATCTACGCCGGCCCGAGCGGCTCCTACGGCAACTTCGTGCTCATCGACAACGGCGGCGGCATCGACACGGGCTACGCGCACATCCGCAACGGCGGCATCCTGGTCGGCATCGGCCAGCAGGTCAGTGCCGGCCAGCCCATCGCGCACGTCGGGACCACCGGCGCATCGACCGGATGCCACCTGCACTACGAGGTGCGCGTCGGCGGCCAGAAGATCGACGGAATCCCCTTCATGAGAGACAGGCAGGCACCCCTTGGCTGACAACGAGAAGACCAACCGGGTCCGTCCCGGGCTCGCGATCGGGGCGGGCGTGATGGGCGCGGTCACCGCGTCCATCGGGATCGTCACCCCCGCGCAGGCCGTCGACTACCCGTCGTGGAACGACGTGCAGCAGGCGAAGAACAACGTCGCCAACCAGCAGGCGATGATCGACAACATCACCACGCTCATCGGCAACCTGCAGTCGAACGTGGACGCGGCCCGCATCGCCTCCGAGAAGGCTGCGGAGGCGTACTTCCAGGCCAAGGACGCGCTGGAGGCGGCGACGGCGAAGGCGGCCGACCTCCAGAAGCAGGCGTCCGACGCGGCGGCGAAGGCCAAGACGTCGAAGATGCGCGCGGGCCTGCTCGCCTCCCACCTGGCGAAGTCGGGCGGCGGCGACGTCACCACCGACCTGATGCTCAAGGGCGGAGGCTCGGGCGCCGCGGCCGACAAGCTCCTGTTCCAACTGGGCACCATGAGCAAGCTGACGGAGCAGTCGAAGGCGGTCTACGACCAGGCCACGAAGGACAAGAACACCGCCGACGCGCTCACGGCGCAGGCGAAGACGGCGAAGGCCGAGCGCGAGTCCCTCGCCACCGAGGCCGACAAAGCCCTCGCCGCCGCCCAGTCGGCCCAGGCCGCCGCGCAGTCGGCGCTGGCGACGCAGCAGTCGAAGTCGACGGAGCTGGTCGCCCAGCTCGCCACCCTCAAGAACACGTCGGCCCAGACCGAGGCCGCCTACCTTCAGGGCGAGCAGATCCGGCAGCAGCAGGAGGCGGCCCGCAAGGCGGCCGAGGATGAGCAGCGCCGCCAGCAGCAACAGCAACAGCAGCAGCAGCAGAACTCCGGCGGTGGCGGTGGCGGTGGCGGCGGCTCCGCTCCGAGCAGCGGCGGGGGAGGCGGCGGCAGCGCGCCCGCGGCCCCGGCGGCGCCCAATGGCAACGTCGTGCAGACGGCGATCGCCTACGCGCAGGCCCAGCTCGGCAAGCCGTACATCTTCGGCGGTGAGGGACCGGTCGGCTACGACTGCTCCGGCCTGACGATGAAGGCGTACGCCTACGCGGGCGTATACATCGGCTCGCACTCGGTCAACAACCAGTACTACACGGCGGCGAACCGCGGTCAGCTCGTCTCGTACGGAGACAAGCAGCCGGGCGACCTCATCTTCTGGGGCTCCGGTCCCGGCAGCTTCTACCACGTCGGCATCTACATCGGCGGAGGCCGCATGATCGCCGCCCCCACCGAGGGCGACGTCGTCAAGACGCAGTCCGTCTGGGGCACCCCCTACCGTCTCGTCGCGCGCCCCAGCGCCTGACCGCCCCCGCCCCACGCCCCCACGCAAACAGCTCCGGAGTTCTTCGACCGAATCCGCGCGAAACGGTCGAAAAACTCCGGAGCTGATGGCTGGGGGCCGGGCTCGGCGAGGGTCAGTGGCCCTCGGCGGCGAGCTTGGCGATCGCCTTCTGGACGAGGGAGTCGGCCTCCGCGGCGTCGCCCCAGCCCTCGATGTTGACGAACTTGCCGGGCTCGAGGTCCTTGTAGCGGGCGAAGAAGTGCTCGATCTCCTTGCGCGTCTGCTCCGGGATGTCGTTCACATCCTGGATGTGCTGCCAGCGCGGGTCCTTGTACGGCACGGCGATGATCTTCGCGTCGCCGCCCGCCTCGTCGCTCATGTTGAGCACGGCGACCGGGCGCACCTTGACGCCGACGCCGGGGAAGACCGGGTACTCGAGCAGCACCAGCGCGTCCAGCGGGTCGCCGTCGTCGCCGAGGGTGTTCTCGAAGAAGCCGTAGTCGGTCGGGTACACGAAGCTGGTGAACAGCACGCGGTCGAGGTACACGCGACCCGTCTCGTGGTCCACCTCGTACTTGTTGCGGCTCCCCTTGGGGATCTCGATGACGACGTCGTATTCGGCCATGCCGTACTCCTTATGTGGTCGTGATTCGGCACTAACGTTACTAGGTGCCCCTCACCGGTCCGGATGCCCCCGAGCGCCGCCCGCGCCTCACCCCGCCGATCGCGGACGCGCGCCGCGCG
>Ga0209563_100168_pt1 | contig 47369 bp, 39 predicted proteins | sample AraplaCvi_mMF_r2_FD_184271 | JGI IMG/M metagenome (GOLD analysis project Ga0209563, IMG submission 184271) | Arabidopsis root microbial communities from North Carolina, USA - plate scrape CL_Cvi_mMF_r2 (SPAdes) (version 2) | ecosystem: Host-associated > Plants > Roots > Endosphere | place: USA... | reverse complement strand
ACTCGTTGCCCAGGCGGTACTTCAGGCCCGGGCTGTTCAGGCCGTAGCACTGGCGCGACTTGCCGGAAACGTCGGTGGCCGCGGGGCCGCCGCGCATGTAGCCGGTCCAGTCGACGGCGTGGGCGGCATTGCCGGCGAGAAGGGCCAGGGCGGCGACGGCAACGAGTCGGGGTGCCGGGCGCGAGCCTCGGGTGTCTTGCATGTTTGTCTCCTGCTTTGCACTCGGGAGTGCGTTGTGGTTCGCTAGCCGCACGGGGAAGCCGGCCAACGTTAAGAAGCTTAATCAGCCATTAATGCAAAATTAATGAGGGTTTTCGCGTAGTGTCGAGCAGAATGTCGACTTCGCACCACAGATGAGCAGATGCTGCGCATTTGTGCACGAAACGCACTAGCGACGGGCCAATCAAGCCGGAACCCGACCGTACAGGGCCTTGCCGGGCGGAGGAAGCAAATCCCCTAGATTGACGCGAGATGAACGTCGATCTGTTGCCGAAGTGCCGAACTTGGCCGTAATAGAACGCTGCGACCCACCACGGCGGACGCCATCAGGCGTAAAAACGAAGGCTGGTCCGGAAACGGCGCGCAGTGAGATCAGCGTGCCAGCGGCAGTGCGATGGCCACCTGCAGCCCGTGCGGCGCCATGCTGGTCAGCGACACCTGGCCGCCGTGGCGTTCGGCAATGCTCTTGACGATCGCCAGGCCCAGGCCGCAGCCCGAGCCCTCGTGCGTGGCGCGCACGAAGCGCTCGAACACCGCCTTGTGCAGGTCGGGCGGGATACCCGGGCCGGTGTCCGTCACCTGCACCACGCCCGACGCGCCGTCGCGGCGCACGCCCACTGTCACTTCCGCCGCCGTGCCGGCGTAGCGGATCGCGTTGTCGATGAGGTTCTGCAGCGCCTCGCGGATGAGCAGCGGGTGGCCTTGCACCATCACGGGCGGCGCCGCCTCGCCGGCATCGTCGAGGCCGAGGTCGATCCCTGCCTGCAGCGCCTTGGGCACCCATTCGGCCGTGACCTCGCGCGCGAGCTCGCGCAAGTCCAGCCGCGCGCTGTGCTGCGCGAGCGCCGACTCGGGCTCGGCGCGCGCCAGGCTCAGCAGCTGGTTGACCAGGTGCGCGCTGCGCACGGCGCTCTCGTGCACGCGCTGCAGCCGCGGCTGGCGCGCCGGGTCGACGTTCTCGCCGAGCGCCAGTTCCGTCTGGCTCTTCAGGCCGGCCAGCGGCGTGCGCAGCTGGTGCGCCGCGTCGTTGACGAAGCGGCGCTGCGCGGCCACGCTCTCGTGCACCGCAGCCAGCAGGTCGTTGAGCGCGCGCGCCAGCGAGCGCAGCTCCTGCGGCGCGGCGTCGATCTTCAGCGGTGCCAGGTCGTTGGGCGCGCGATCCTCGACGAGTGCCCGCATGCGCGCCAGCGGCGCGAGGCCCGCGCGGATGCCCGCCCACACGATCATCGTCATCAGCAGGATCAGCCCCGACAGCGGCAGCACCGTGTCGCCCAGGATGCTGCGCGCCAGCTCGTCGCGGCGCGCGCGGCCGCGGGCGATCTGCACCAGCATCAGCTGGCGCGTCTTGCTGTCGCCGTAGGCCACGTACAGCGCGGCCACGCGGATCGGCATCTTGTCGACGACGCCATCGTAGAAATAGGGCTCGCCCAGCTTGGGCGGGTCGGTCAGCGGCGGCGGCGGCAGCGTGCGGCTGCCCAGGATGAACTGCCCCGGCGGCGTGCTGACCATGTAGTACACGCGATCGTCCGGGTCGCCGCCGATGATGTCGTCGGCCGCGCGCGGGAAGTCGATGAACAGCCCGTTGCCGATCGGCTTGACCTGGCGCGCCAGCGCGCGCGTGGCCTGAAGCAGGCTGGCGTCGATCGCGCGGTTGGCGTAGCGCGCGGCGACGTTGTACGTGACGAAGGCCGCCGCCATCCACAGCACCAGCTGGGGCAGCACCAGCCACAGCAGCAGCTGCTTGTGCAGCGACTGGTCGCCGACGACCATCCGCGTCAGCCGCAGCAGCAGCGGGCTGGGCAGTGGCTTCATGCGAAGGCGCAGGTCAGGCCGGGCGCAGCGCTTCGAGCAGGTAGCCCAGGCCGCGCACGGTGCGGATGCTCAGCCCCGAGCCCTCGAGCTTGCGGCGCACGCGGTGGATGTAGACCTCGATCGAGTTGTTGCCGCCGGGCTCCGCGCGCTCGCTGCTCCAGGCCTGCGCCACTTCCTCCTTCGTGACGACGCGGTCGCGCCGCGTGAGCAGCAGGTCCAGCAGCGTCCACTCGCGCGGGCTCAGCTCCAGCGGTGCGCCGTCGATGCTGGCACGGCGCGAGTCGCGCTCGAAGACCAGCGAGCCCATCGCCATCGACGCGTTGGCCACCGGCGAGGACTGGCTGCGGCGCAGCAGCGCGCGCAGCCGCGCCTCGAGCTCGGGGAAGTCGAACGGCTTGGTGAGGTAGTCGTCCGCGCCGGCGTTCAGGCCCGCGACGCGGCTCTGCAGGTCGTCCAGCGCAGTCAGCACCAGCACCGGCAGCTCGGGCTTGCGCTGGCGCACGCGCTGCAGCACGGTCAGGCCGTCGACCATCGGCAGGCCGAGGTCGAGGATGCACAGGTCCCACGACTGCTTGAGCAGCAGGAATTCGGCCACGGCGCCGTTGGGCGCGTGCTCGGTCTCGAAGCCGGCATGGCGCAGCTGCTCCGTGAGCGCATCGGCCAGGATCGCGTCGTCTTCGGCGAGCAGGAGGTTCATGGTCGGAAGCTTAACCCGGCCGTGCCCGCGGGCAGGTCGATGAATACGCGCGAACGTCGCAAAAAAGCCAACGTCCGCGCCGCCGGCGCGTTCCTTACATGCTGCGACGGTATTGGCCGCCGACCTCGAACAAGGCGCCGGTGATCTGACCCAGCGAGCAGACCCGCACGGCCTCCATCAGCACGTCGAACACGTTGGTGTTGGCGATGACGGCGGCCTGCAGCCTGGCCAGCATCTTGGGCGCCTCGGCCGCGTGCGTGGCGTGGAACTCGGCCAGGCGCGTGAGCTGGCTCTGCTTCTCGTCGTCGGTGGAGCGCGCCAGCTCGATGTGCTCCAGCGGCGCCTCGTTCGGGTTGCGGAAGGTGTTCACGCCCACGATCGGGTACTCGCCCGTGTGCTTGAGCATCTCGTAGTGCATCGACTCTTCCTGGATCTTGCCGCGCTGGTAGCCGGTCTCCATCGCGCCCAGGACGCCGCCGCGCTCGGCGATCTTCTCGAACTCGGCGAGCACCGCCTCCTCGATCAGCTCGGTGAGCTCCTCGATGATGAACGCGCCCTGGTTCGGGTTCTCGTTCTTGGCCAGGCCCCACTCGCGGTTGATGATCAGCTGGATGGCCATCGCGCGGCGCACGGAGTCCTCGGTCGGCGTGGTGATGGCCTCGTCGAACGCGTTGGTGTGCAGCGAGTTGCAGTTGTCGTAGATCGCGATCAGCGCCTGCAGCGTGGTGCGGATGTCGTTGAACTGGATCTCCTGCGCGTGCAGCGAGCGGCCGGAAGTCTGCACGTGGTACTTGAGCTTCTGCGAGCGCTCGTTGGCGCCGTACTTGTCGCGCATCGCCACGGCCCAGATGCGGCGCGCCACGCGGCCCAGCACCGTGTACTCCGGATCCATGCCGTTGGAGAAGAAGAACGACAGGTTGGGCGCGAAGTCGTCGATGTGCATGCCGCGCGCGAGGTAGGCCTCGACGAACGTGAAGCCGTTCGAGAGCGTGAACGCCAGCTGCGAGATCGGGTTCGCGCCGGCCTCGGCGATGTGATAGCCCGAGATCGACACCGAGTAGAAGTTGCGCACGTTGTGGTGCACGAAGTATTCGGCGACGTCGCCCATCACCTTCAGCGAGAACTCGGTCGAGAAGATGCAGGTGTTCTGGCCCTGGTCTTCCTTGAGGATGTCGGCCTGCACGGTGCCGCGCACGTTGGCGAGCACCCAGTCCTTGATCTTGGCGGCCTCGTCGGCGGTGGGCTGGCGGGCGTTGTCGGCCTTGAACTTCTCGAGGTTCTGGTCGATGGCGGTGTTCATGAACATCGCCAGGATCGTCGGCGCGGGGCCGTTGATCGTCATCGACACCGACGTCGTCGGGCTGCACAGGTCGAAGCCCGAGTACAGCACCTTCATGTCCTCCAGCGTGGCGATCGACACGCCGGAGTTGCCCACCTTGCCGTAGATGTCGGGGCGCGGCGCGGGGTCGGCGCCGTACAGCGTGACCGAGTCGAACGCCGTCGACAGCCGCTTGGCCGGCATGCCTTCCGACACGAGCCTGAAGCGGCGATTCGTGCGGAATGCGTCGCCCTCGCCGGCGAACATGCGCGTCGGATCCTCGCCCTCGCGCTTGAACGCGAACACGCCGGCCGTGTACGGGAAGCTGCCGGGCACGTTGTCCAGCATCAGCCACTTCAGGATCTCGCCGTGGTCCTCGAAGCGCGGCAGCACGACCTTGCGGATCTTGGTGCCCGACAGCGTCGTGTGGATCAGGCTGGTGCGGATCTCCTTGTCGCGGATCTTCACGACGTACTCGTCGCCCGCGTAGGCCTTCTGCATGTCGGGCCACATCGCCAGCAGCTTGCGCGCCTCGGCGTTCAGGCGCGCCTCGCGCTCGACCGCCAGGTGCGCGACGGCGTCGTGGGCATTGGCCTTCTGCGCGTCGGCTTCCTTGAGCATGCGCGCCGCGCCGCGCAGTTGCTGCACCTCGCGCGCGAGCGTCGCCTGCACGCGCGCGAGCTTCTTGTAGCCGCGCACGGTGTCGCTGATCTCGGCCAGGTAGCGCGTGCGCGCCGCCGGCACGATGGGCGTCTGGTGCGTGCTGTGGCGCGTGTCGACGGCGGGCAGCGTACCGTCGCCGAGATCCAGGCCCAGCTGCGCAAGACGCGGCTTCATCGCCTGGTACAGCGCGGTGACGCCGTCGTCGTTGAATCGGCTGGCCATCGTGCCGAACACCGGCATCTTGTCGGGCATGACCGTGAACGCCTCGCGGTTGCGCTGCACCTGCTTGGCGACGTCGCGCAGCGCGTCGGCCGCGCCCTTGCGGTCGAACTTGTTGATGGCGACGAACTCGGCGAAGTCGAGCATGTCGATCTTCTCGAGCTGGCTGGCGGCACCGAACTCGGGCGTCATCACGTACATCGGGACGTCCACCAGCGGCACGATCGCGGCGTCGCCCTGGCCGATGCCCGAGGTCTCGACGATGATCAGGTCGAAGCCGGCCAGCCTGGTGGCGGCCAGCACGTCGGGCAGTGCCTGGCTCACCTCGGAGCCGGCGTCGCGCGTGGCCAGCGAGCGCATGTAGACCTTGGGCAGGCCGTCGGCCCACGGGCTGATCGCGTTCATGCGGATGCGGTCGCCCAGCAGCGCGCCGCCGCTCTTGCGTCGCGACGGATCGATCGAGATCACCGCGATGTGCAGGCGGTCGCGCTGGTCGAGCCGGAAGCGCCGGATCAGCTCGTCGGTGAGCGAGGACTTGCCCGCGCCGCCGGTGCCCGTGATGCCGATGACCGGCGTCCTGATGCCCTCGGCCGCCTCGTGGATGGCGGCGACGCGCGCGGCGTCCAGCCCCTTGTTCTCGAGCGCCGTGATCAACTGCGCCAGCTTGCGCCAGGCCTGCGGGCCATGGCCGCGCAACTCGTCGAGCTTGGCCGGCGCGAAGTGCGAGATGTCCTTGTCGCAGGTCATCACCATCTCGCCGATCATCCCCTGCAGGCCCATGCGCTGGCCGTCCTCGGGGCTGTAGATGCGCACGCCCTTGTCGGCGAGCGCGCGGATCTCGGCCGGCACGATCACGCCGCCGCCGCCGCCGAACACCTGGATGTGCTCGCCGCCGCGCTCGCGCAGCAGGTCGACCATGTAGGCGAAGTATTCGTTGTGGCCGCCCTGGTAGCTGCTGACGGCGATGCCCTGCACGTCTTCCTGCAGCGCGGCGGTGACGACCTCGTCCACCGAGCGGTTGTGGCCCAGGTGGATCACCTCGGCGCCCATGCCCTGCAGGATGCGTCGCATGATGTTGATGGCGGCGTCGTGGCCGTCGAACAGGCTGGCCGCGGTGACGAAGCGCACCTTGTGGGCGGGCTTGTAGTTGGCGAGGGCCTTGAATTCTGCGGAGAGGTCGGTCATGGCAGGGGGTGTCGGGCGGGTTGCGACAAGGGTGTGAGTATCGGGCGAATTGACGTTTACGTAAACGTCAATTTGCACCGGGCACACCGGCCGGGGCAGGCCCGAGTGTGACCTTCCGGACACACCTTTGGGTTTCCACTGCCGGCATCCGGGTCGTCCGGCGGTGCCGGGCTGATACGCTCGCCCCCTGTGAGCTTCCTCGCCATCGACATCGGCAACACGCGCCTGAAATGGGCCTTGTTCGCGCAACCCGCGCCCGGCCAATCGCCCGTGCGCCACGGCGCCGTCTTCCTCGAGACCATCGACGACCTCGCCGAGACGGAATGGGCCGACCTGCCCGCCCCCGACCACATGCTCGGCTGCGTGGTGGCCGGCGAGGCCGTGCGGCGGCGCGTCGAGGAGCAGATGGAGCTGTGGGACGTCGTGCCGCGCTGGGTCGTGCCGGCCACGGCCGAGGCGGGCGTCATCAACGGCTACGACCACCCGTCGCGCCTGGGCGCCGACCGCTGGGTCGCGCTCGTGGGCGCCCGCGCGCGCCTGAGCGCCGAGGCCGCCGCCAGCGGCCGCCCGACGCGTTCCGCGCTGGTCGTGATGGTCGGCACGGCGGTCACGATCGACGCGCTCGACGCCGACGGCCGCTTCCTGGGCGGCCTGATCCTGCCGGGCTTCGGCCTGATGCTGCGTGCGCTCGAGATGGGCACCGCCGGGCTGAAGGTGCCCACGGGCGAGACCACGGAATTTCCCACCAACACCAGCGACGCGCTGATGTCGGGCGGCGTCTTCGCCATCGCCGGTGCCGTCGAGCGCCAGCACAAGCGCCTCGCGGCGCGCGGCGGCCAGCCGCCCAAGGTGCTGATCGCAGGCGGCGCCGCGGTGAAGCTGGCGCCGGCTCTGGACGTCGAGTTCGAAATCGTCGACAGCCTGCTGTTCGAGGGCCTTCTCCAAATGGAAGCAGCCCGCGCTGCTCGGTGAGACAGGCGGGCTGCGGCGATCCGGCGCGTGCCGGGTCGGAGGGGGGCCAGGGGGCTCAGAAGCCGAACGACGCGCCGATCGTGTAGCTGTTGACCACGGCCGTCGACGACGCGAAGGTCGGCACCTGCGAGGTGATGCGGGTGTTGTCCCAGTCGCCCTCGATCTTGATGTTCTTGGCCAGCTGGTAGGTCACGCCCAGGCCGTAGTACGGGTGCCAGCCGTTCTTGGACTGCTCGCCCGACACGCCGCCCAGGCTGTAGTCGACCTTGCTGGTGCCGTACGCCGCGCCGGCGCGGGCCACGCCGCCCCAGCCGCTGCCGAAGTCCGGGCGGTATGCGCCGCCCAGGCCCCAGTACGAGTCCTTGGCGGTGCCGGAGGCCGTCGGGCCCGTGCCCTTGAACTTGCCGAGGTTGAAGTAGGTCAGCTCGCCCGCCCACGGAGTGCCGGGCAGCTGGTAGCCGCCGTTGATCTTCCAGGCGAAATCGCTCTTGTCGCAGCTGGTCAGCAGGCCGCTGGCAGCGCCGGCGTCGCAGCCGCGGTTGGCGTGGCTCTGGCCGAGGTTGATGCCCATGTAGCTTTGGGCGAAGGCCGAACTGCCAGCCAGGGAGAGCAGGGCGACGGCGCCGGCGATGAAAGTCTTTTTCACGATGTGTTCCTTTTGGGGTGATGTGCTCTGAAGAGCGACGATCAAATCCTACCTAGGGGTTTGCCCTTGCCGGTTTAAAAAGTCGGTCAGGAACAACACAACGTGGTTAATTTGTGGTAAAGGCGCCTTTACCTTGGATTTTGGGAACTTTTCAGCCGGCAGGGTCACTCTTGACGGCCACGAAAAAGGCGCCGGACTCGCGTCGGGCGCCTTGATTCAAGCGATTTTCAGGGGGTGGGTGCTTACTTGGCGTCAGATGTGGCGGAGCTGCACGCGCGCCGTCTCGTTGATGCCCATGGCGCCGAACATCAGCGCGACCAGCCGGTGTGTCTCGTGGAAGACGATCTCGCGGCCTTCGGCATGGCGCTGCGCGACCCAGTTGAGCAGGTCGCCCGCGGCCACGAAGTCCACGCGCATCAGCAGCGCGCACGAGATCCGGATCACGCGCGAGTCGGCCACCTGCATGCTCAGGCGTCCGAGCAGCTCCGACAGGTCGCCCGACAGCTGCCCGGCCAGCTCCAGCGAGGTGATCTGCACCTGCTTCGCGGGCGCCTCCTCCTCGTTGAGCATGGAGGTGTCCATGAAGCTGGTGGTGGCCTCGCCGACCACGGACAGCGACAGCGGCTGGGTGTTCTGCGTGCTGCCGCTCAGCTGCGCCTTGCAGCGCGAGTTCTCCCAACTGGGCGGCGACACCTCGAAGGTGACGCAGTAGTCGATCGCCACTTCGTCGAACTGGTCGGGGCGATGCGCCAGGCGCAGCGCTTCCAGGCGCAGCATCCAGTAGACGGGGTCGGCGTCGCGCACGCCCGTGGGGGCGATGTCCTGAAGCACCGAGAACAGCTTCTCGCCGGCGATCCACTCGAGCGACAGCGGCTGCTTGGACCAGCCGACGAACAGCTTCTGCAGGCGGCTGGCGCCTTCGACGTCGATCGAGGTCAGCGCCGTCCAGTCCATCACCCAGGGCGACGGCAGCTGCATCGAGAGCGCGTCCAGCCGCGAGACGGCGTCGCCGTCAAGGTTGGGCGGGCAGACCCAGCCGATGCCGCCCTTGGGCTTGCCGGCCTCGGCGGGCTTCTTCGTGGCATCGGCCAGTTGCCTGGGCAGCGAGAACCACTGCGGCGCCGAGCGATGGAAGCGCTCGACGTACTCCATCGTGATCGCCTCGAATTTCGCCTGTTGGCCGATGGCGCGGTACAGGTCGAACAGCACCAGCCAGGTCTCGTCGTGGTCGCGCCGCTCGCCGCGCGGGCCGGTGAGGGCCTGCAGTGCCTTCTCGCAGCCGGCGAAGTCGCCCCCAGCGAACGCGATGACGGCCTCGTCCAGCGCCTCGTCGTGCACGACCTCGCTGACTTCGACCTTCTCGCCGCCGCCCAGGTCGGCGCTGCGGGCGTTGGCCGGGGCGCGCGGCGCGGGCGCCGGAGCGCCGGCCGCGTACGGATTGACGTTGACGGGCGCCGGGGCCGCGACCGGCGCGGCAGGCGCCGGGAACGGCGTGGTGGTGAATTCCAGTGGCGCGTGCACCGGTGCCGGCGGCGGGCTGGCCTTCGGCGGCGCGAACGGGTCGATATCGGCCGGCATCGTGTTGGCGAAGTTGCGCGTCGGCGGGGCCGTCTCCGGGCCGAGATCCGATGGCGACGTCTCCTGCATGTCGAACTGCAGCGGGCCGTCGTCCAGGCGCGCCACCGTCTCGTGGTCGTCGTTCTGCTTGAGCGGCACCGGCAGCGTGGCCGTCTGCTCTTCCGGGTCGAAGATCGTCGTCGTCAGGATCGGCGGCGTCACGCCCGGCGGCATCGTGGGGCCCGAACGCTGGGGCTTGGCGGCGGGCGGCGGCGGGCCGCCGGCCGAGACCTGCGACGTGGCGCCCACCATCTGGCGCTCGATCGCGTCGATCTTGGCCTTGATGCCCACGCTCTGCACGGAGGACTGCGTCGAGCGCGCCTCCGTCGTCTCGTCCATGCGCGACGACTGCATCGTCAGCGCCGCGGCCTGGTCGCCGGACAGCCCTTCCCGGCGGATGCGGCGCAGGGTGTCGAGCTCGCGCTTGCGCACGTAGTCGTTGCGCCGCTTGCGCTCGATCATGGCCTTCATCTCAGCCTTGTCGAGCTCCGTGGCGTGGATGTCCGTCTCGCGCGGCTGCATGCCCACGAGCTCCCTCGCCGGCGCCGTGACCTTGCGGGCCATGCGCCGGAACAAGCCTCCTCCGCCTCCTTCGTCTTTATCGGACATCGGGGTGCGGCCTGCGGCTGGTGAGGGAGGCGATCGGGGGGATCAGGTCAGTCTCCGAACATCTTCTGCTTCATCTCGCGGCGCTGCTGCGCCTCGAGCGACAGCGTGGCCGTCGGGCGCGCCAGCAGGCGGCCGAGGCCGATCGGCTCGCCCGTCTCGTCGCAGTAGCCGTAATCGCCCGCGTCGATGCGGCTGATCGACTGCGAGATCTTCTTGAGCAGCTTGCGCTCGCGGTCGCGCGTGCGCAGCTCGAGGGCGTGTTCTTCCTCGATGGTGGCGCGGTCGGCCGGATCGGGAACGATCGACGTGTCCTCGCGCAGGTGCTCGGTGGTCTCGCCGGCGTTCGACAGCAGGTCGTCCTTGAGCGCCTGGAGCTTGGCGCGGAAGAATTCCAGTTGCTTCTCGCCCATGTACTCGCTGTCCGGCATCGCCAGCAGCTCGGGTTCGGTCAGGTCCTTGCCCGCCTTGGACTTCCAGGCAGACGCCAGCTTCGTGTCGGTGGCAGTGGATTTTGCGGCGTTCATCGGTTCTATGTCGGCCTTTGCGGAAGGCTTCTTGAGAGAAGGGCTCGCGGCGGTGCTGCCGTCCGCGGACGAGGAAACCTTGGCGGCCGGCTTGGCGCGCGCTTTCGGCGCCGCGGCGGCGGCGCCGCTAGCCGTGGCGGTGCTGGGGGCCAGCGTCTTGGCCGAAGTCTTGGTCACGGTCGGTCTCCTCGCGAAGGGTCGCTCGGAAGGCTGTTATACCCGCGCCGGGCGACTGTGAACAGTTGCGCCAACGCGGGGCTGACCTTGCAAAAAGGCGGGCCGATTGTAGCCATGATGCACCGCGCTCCTTCAAACGGCATCGCCGGGGTGGCGCGGCAATGGCAAGAAGGATGCCTAAACGAGACAGCCTTCCAGGCCCTGGAGCAGGATTTCCTTGGGCAGGTCGATGCCGATGAAGACCAGCTTGCTCATCTTCTTCTCGCCCGGCGCCCACTTCGGACCGAGGTCGCTGCCCATCATCTGGTGCACGCCCTGGAAGATCACCTTCTTGTCGCTACCCTTCATGAACAGCACGCCCTTGTAGCGCAGCATCTTCGGGCCGTAGACCTGGACGATCGCGCCGAGGAAGTCTTCCAGCTTGGTGGGGTTGAATGCGCGTTCGGACTTGAATGCGAAGGATTTCACGTCATCGTCGTGCGCGTGATGGTGCGGGTGGTCGCACGCCTCGCCCGGGCCGTGGTCGTGGCCCTCGTGGCCGTGATGGTGGTGGTCGTGATCGTGGTCGTGGCCCTGGACGGTCAGGAACTCGGGGTCGATCTCGAGGGTGGCGTTCAGGTTGAAGCCCTTCAGGTCGAACACCTTGGACAGCGGCACCTCGCCGAAATGCACCTTCTGGATCTGGGCGCGCGGGTTCATGTGGCGCAGGCGATGCTGCAGCGCGTCGACGGCGGCCGCGTCCACCAGGTCGGTCTTGCTCAGGAAGATCTGGTCGGCGAACCCGACCTGCATGCGCGCCTCCTGGCGGGCATCGAGCTGCTCGTTGGCGTGCTTGGCGTCCACCAGCGTCAGGACGGAGTCCAGCAGGTAGCTCTCGGCGACCTCGTCGTCCATGAAGAAGGTCTGGGCGACCGGGCCGGGGTCGGCGAGGCCGGTCGTCTCGATGACGACGCGCTCGAAGTCGAGCTCGCCCTTGCGGCGGCGCTCGGCCAGCAGCGCCAGCGTGGCGCGCAGGTCTTCCCGGATCGTGCAGCAGACGCAGCCGTTGGACAGCTGCATGATCTGCTCCTGGGTGTCGGACACCAGGATGTCGTTGTCGATGTTCTCCTCGCCGAACTCGTTCTCGATGACGGCGATCTTCTGGCCGTGCGCCTCGGTGAGGACGCGCTTGAGCAGCGTGGTCTTGCCCGAGCCGAGGAAGCCGGTCAGGATGGTGGCGGGGATGAGCTTGTCGGCCATGGTGTCTCGGAGGTCGTTGCGCGAGCGCGGGTACAGGCAAATGGGGGCGGCGAACTCTCTTTCAAGCGGGTTGCGCTGTCAAGAAGAGTTCGCGTTCATGCGGTATTCTCGCGGTTCTGCCACTCCCGACACACCCGCAGTGTCTGATCCCCAGCCTGGTCGACCCGGACGCGCCCCGCGCGCCGAGGGCGACAAGCCCAGCCTGTTCGAACGCCTGGTCGAGTTCCTGTCTCCCGGGCCAGATTCGCGCGCCGAACTCATCGAAACCCTGGCCGACGCCGAGCAGCGCTCGCTGATCGAGCCGGAATCGCGCGCCATGCTCGAAGGCGTGCTGCGCATGGCCGACATGACGGCCGGCGACGTCATGGTGGCCGCGCCGCGCATGGACCTGCTGGCCATCGACGCCCCGTACGACGAACTGCTGGCCGCCGTCATCGGCACCGGCCACTCGCGCTTCCCGGTCTGGGAGGGGCAGCGCGAGAACATCATCGGCACGCTGATGGCCAAGGACCTGCTCAAGCTGCAGCGCGCGCCCGAGCTGAACCTGCGCACGCTGCTGCGGCCGGCCGTGTTCGTGCCGGAGTCCAAGAACCTGAACGAGCTGCTGCGCGAGTTCCGCAGCAACCGCAACCACCTGGCCATCGTCATCGACGAATTCGGCAACACTGCCGGCCTGATCACCATCGAGGACGTGCTCGAGGAGATCGTCGGCGAGATCGAGGACGAGTTCGACGAGGCCAACGCCGACGAGAGCGGCATCGTCTCGCTGGCCGACGGCAGCCTGCGCGTGGCCGGCAACGCCACGATCTCGGCCGTCAACCATGCGTTCGACGTCGCGCTGCCCGAGGACGCCTTCGACACGATCGGCGGCCTCGTCGCCCACGAGCTGGGCCACGTGCCGCGCCGCGGGGAGTCGACGCGGCTGGGCACGTTGCAGTTCTCCGTGATGCTGACGCGTGGCGGGGCCGTGCGCTGGTTCAAGGTGACGCGCCCGGCGCCCGACAGCGTGCCTCCCGCCACCGAAGAGCTCGGCGGGTGAGCCGCACGCCGGCCTTCCGTCGCGGCCCGCCCGCGCCGTTCGTCAGCGGCTGGGTGGCGTTCGCACTCGCGCTGATCGCCGGCGCGGCGCAGGCGGCCTCGTTCGCGCCCACCGAGTTCTGGTGGCTGCAGATCATCTCCACCGGCGGCCTCGTGGCGCTGCTCGCGGACGCCCCCGCGCGCGCGGCCGCGGCGCGCGCGTGGGCCTTCGGCTTCGGCTGGATGGGCGCGGGCTTCTGGTGGCTCTACATCAGCCTGCACGTCTACGGCTTCCTGCCGGCGTGGTTGTCGGCGCTGGCGGTGGCGGTGCTGGCGGCGCTGATGTCGCTGTACTACGCGGTCGCCGGCTGGGCCTGGGTGCGGCTGCGGCGCAACCGGCCGCTGGTCGACGCGGTGCTGTTCTCGGCCGTCTGGCTGATGGCCGAACTGGCGCGCGGCCAGTTCCTGACCGGCTTCCCGTGGATCGCCGGCGGCTACGCGCACACGTCGGGGCCGCTGGCGGCGTGGGCGCCGTACGTGGGCGTCTACGGCATCGGCGCGCTGGCGGCGTTCGTGTCGGCGGCAATGGCGCTGGTGCTGATGAGGCAGCGCGGCCCGCAGACGCGCCCCCCGCTGTTCACGCTGAGCCCGCTGCTGGTGCCGGTGGCCGCGCTGTTCGTCGGCCTGGCGCTGCCGCAGGCGTTCACGCGCTCGACCGGCATGCTGGGCGTCTCGCTGCTGCAGCCGAACGTGGCGCAGAACGACAAGTTCGAGGAACCGCACGTGCAGGAGGCGCTCGCCTGGCACGTCGTGCGGCTCGCCGACGCGCCGGGGCCGCTGGTGGTCACGCCCGAGTCGTCCCTGCCGATCCTGCCGGTGCAGATCCCGCGCGAGACGTGGCTGGCGTACGAGAAGCCGTTCAACAGGACGGGCAAGTCCGCGCTGGTGGGCGTGTTCACCGGCGACGACGACCACGGCTACACGAATTCGCTGGTGGGCCTGGACACCAAGCACCACATGACCGACGGCAGCTACTACCGCTACGGCAAGCGTCACCTGCTGCCGTTCGGCGAGTACGTGCCGCCCGGCTTCCACTGGTTCGTCGCGATGATGAAGATCCCGATCGGCGACCAGGCCGCGGGCGTCGACACCGCGTCGTTCGCCGTCGGCGCGCAGCGCGTGCGGCCGCTGATCTGCTACGAGGATCTGTTCGGCGAGGACTTCGCGCCGTCCATGGTCGGCCCGAACGCCGCCACGCTGATGGCCAACGCCACCAACCTCGCGTGGTTCGGCAAGCGCATGATCCAGGACCAGCACCTGCAGTTCTCGCGGATGCGCGCGCTCGAGTTCCAGCGCGGCCAGGTGCGCGCCACCAACACCGGCGCCACCGCCGTCATCGACTGGCAGGGCCACGTCACCGCGCGCCTGGAGCCCGACACCGAGGGCGAGCTCGATGCGCAGGTCGAGGGCCGCATCGGCGATACGCCCTACGGCATCTGGGTGGCCAAGCTGCGCCTGTGGCCGCTGTGGGGCCTGGCGCTGGCGCAGCTGCTGTTCGCCGTGTTCATGCCGCGCCGCCGCTGAAGCGCGCGGCCGCGGCCTTCTGGCATTCTTGCGGGATGTCGATCCGCCGCCTGCTCGTCGCCGTCGCCGCGCTCTCGCTCGCCGGGTGCGCGCTGCGTCCGTGGTCGCCCGCGCGCGTGCCCGCGGGCGCGCCGCGCGAGGACGTCCTGCGCCTCATGGGCCCGCCCACGGCCACGTACGCGATGCCCGACGGCCACGAACGCCTCGAGTACAACCACATGCCGTTCGGCAAGCAGACCTTCATGATCGACCTGGACGCCGCCGGCCGCGTGGCGCACTGGGAGAACGTGCTGGACGAGCGCCACTTCGACGCGATCCGCCCCGGCATGACCGCCGCCGAGGTGCTGCGCGAGATCGGCCCGCCCAGCTTCGCCTGGCACTACCTGCTGCCGGCCCCGGGCGGCAACACCTGGCTGTACCGCTTCGAGACGATCCAGCGCTGCACGGTGTTCGAGCTGTCGTTCGACGCGGCCACCGGAAAGGTGCTCGACGGCGCCTATCCGCCCGACCCGGGCTGCCCCGACGAATGGATCTGAATCGCGGCCCGTCGCGGCACGCATAAAATCGCCCGTTCGACCGCGTGCACCCTCGAAGGGGCGCGCGGCCTGTCGTCTCCGGCCGCCGCGGCCCCATCGAATCTCCCCATGCTGACCTTCCAGCAAATCATTCTTCGCCTGCAGGACTACTGGGACAAGCAGGGCTGCGCGCTGCTGCAGCCCTACGACATGGAAGTCGGCGCCGGCACCAGCCACACCGCCACCTTCCTGCGCGCCCTCGGCCCCGAGCCGTGGAAGGCCGCCTACGTGCAGCCCAGCCGCCGCCCCAAGGACGGCCGCTACGGCGAGAACCCGAACCGCCTGCAGCACTACTACCAGTACCAGGTCGTGCTCAAGCCCGCGCCGGCCAACATCCTCGAGCTGTACCTCGGCTCGCTGGAGGCGCTCGGCTTCGACCTGAAGAAGAACGACGTCCGCTTCGTCGAGGACGACTGGGAGAACCCGACGCTGGGCTGCTGGGGCCTGGGCTGGGAGGTCTGGCTCAACGGCATGGAAGTCACGCAGTTCACGTACTTCCAGCAGGTGGGCGGCATCGACTGCAAGCCCATCACCGGCGAGATCACCTACGGCCTGGAGCGCCTGGCGATGTACATCCAGGGCAAGGAAAGCCTGTTCGACCTCGAATGGACGCCGGGCGTGACCTACCGCGACGTGTTCCACCAGAACGAGGTGGAGCAGAGCACGTACAACTTCGAGCACTCCGACGTCACGTTCCTGCTGCAGGCGTTCGGCGAGTACGAGAAGATGTCCAAGCACCTGATGGCGCACCAGCTCGCGCTGCCTGCCTACGAGCAGCTGCTCAAGGCCGGCCACACCTTCAACCTGCTGGACGCGCGCGGCGCGATCAGCGTCACCGAACGCGCCGCCTACATCGGCCGCATCCGCAACCTGGCGCGCGCCGTGGCGCAGAGCTACCTCGAGAGCCGCGCGCGCCTCGGCTTCCCGATGGCGCCCAAGGCGTGGGCCGACGAAGTGATCGCGCAGATCGAAAAGAAGAAGGCGGCCTGAGCATGAGCGCGCAAGACACCAAGAACCTCCTCGTCGAACTGCTCTGCGAGGAGCTGCCGCCCAAGTCGCTGAAGAAGCTGGGCGAGTCCTTCTCCGCCACGCTGGTGGCGAGCCTGCACGGCGCCGGGCTCGTCGGCGCCAACGCGCTGGCCACCTCGTTCGCGTCGCCGCGGCGCCTGGGCGTGCACGTGCAGGGCGTGGCTGCCAAGGCCGCCGACCGCGCACTGCAACAGAAGCTGATGCCCGCGGCCGTCGCGTTCGACAAGGACGGCAATGCCTCGCCCGCGCTGCTCAAGAAGCTGGCATCGCTCGGCTTCGGCCCCGAGGCCGTGCCTTCGCTCAAGCGCCTGCCCGACGGCAAGGGCGAGAGCCTGTTCATCGACTCCACCGTCGCCGGCGCCACGCTGGCCGAGGGCCTGCAGAAGGCGATCGACGAGACGCTGGCCAAGCTGCCGATCCCCAAGGTCATGACCTACCAGCTGGCCGACGGCTGGAGCGACGTGAAGTTCGTGCGCCCCGCGCACCGGCTCGTCGCGCTGCACGGCGCGGACGTCGTGCCCGTCACGGCGCTGGGCCTGTCCTCCGACCGCGTCACGCAGGGCCACCGCTTCGAGGCCAAGTCCGCCACGATCACGGTGCGCGACGCCGACAGCCACGCCGCGCAGCTCAAGGACGAGGGCGCCGTCATCGCGCCGTTCGCCGAGCGCCGCGCCGAGATCGTGCGCCAGCTCGCGGCGGCCGCGGCCAAGGAAGGCCTCAAGCCGATCGAGGACGACGCGTTGCTGGACGAGGTCACCGCGCTGGTGGAGCGCCCCAACGTGCTCACGTGCCGCTTCGAGGAAGACTTCCTGGCCGTGCCCCAGGAGTGCCTCATCCTCACGATGAAGGCCAACCAGAAGTACTTCCCGCTGCTGGACGCCGCCGGCAAGCTGACCAACCGCTTCCTGGTCGTCAGCAACATCAGCCCGAGCGACGCGAGCGCCGTGATCCAGGGCAACGAGCGCGTCGTGCGCCCGCGCCTGGCCGACGCCAAGTTCTTCTTCGACCAGGACCGCAAGAAGACGCTGGCCGAGCGCGTGCCGGCGCTGGCCAAGGTGGTCTACCACGGCAAGCTCGGCAGCCAGGGCGAGCGCGTCGAGCGCGTGCGCCAGATCGCGCGGGCCATCGCCGCGGAGCTGGGCGGCCACGGCCTCGTCGACCAGGCCGACACGGCCGCGCGCCTCGCCAAGGCCGACCTCGTCACCGACATGGTGGGCGAGTTCCCCGAGCTGCAGGGCATCATGGGCGGCTACTACGCGCGCCACGACGGCCTGGGCGACACCATCGCCGACGCGATCGAGGACCACTACAAGCCGCGCTTCGCTGGCGACGCGCTGCCGCGCAACCGCGCCGGCCTGGTCGTCGCGCTGGCCGACAAGCTCGAGACGCTGGTGGGCCTGTTCGGCATCGGCCAGGTGCCCACGGGCGACAAGGATCCCTTCGCGCTGCGTCGCCATGCGCTCGGCGTGATCCGCATGCTGGTGGAGGCGGCGCTGCCGCTGGATCTGGACACGCTGCTGGCGCTGGCCGTGCCCGCGTTCGGCGCGCTGATCGCCGATCCGCGCGTTGCGGTGTCGGCGTTCATCGTCGACCGCCTGGCCGGCAGCCTGCGCGAGCAGGGCTATTCGGCGCACGAGGTCGACGCCGTGCTGGCGTTGGGCGTGCAGCGCCTGGCCGACATCCCGCGCCGCCTCGAGGCCGTGCGCGCGTTCGCCGCGCTGCCCGAGGCCGACGCCCTGGCCGCGGCCAACAAGCGCATCGCCAACATCCTCAGGAAGAGCGCCGAGCCCGTCGAGCCCAAGGCCGACCCGGCGCTGTTCTCCGAGGACGCCGAGCGCGCGCTGTGGACGGACGTCGCCACCGTGCGCCGTTCGGCCGACGTGCTGTTCGAGGCCGGCGACTACACCAGCAGCCTCAAGGCGCTGGCCGCCCTTCGCGCGCCGGTGGACAAGTTCTTCGACGACGTGATGGTCAACGCCGACGACCCGAAGGTGCGCGCCAACCGGCTGGGCCTGCTGGCCACGCTGCACGGCGTGATGAACCGCGTCGCCGACCTGTCCCGCTTGTCGGCCTGACCGCGCTGCGAGGAAACCGAGGATGCCCATGCAAGCCCCCAAGCTCGTGATCACCGGCCGCGACGGCATCCTCAACTTCTTCCGCACGGACCACGTGAAGGCGCCGGAGGAGTGGCAGCCGATTCCCGGCGCGCTGGAGGCGGTCGCGCGGCTGAACCACGCGGGCTGGCACGTGGTGGTGGCGACCAACCAGTCGGGCATCGGCCGCGGCATGATCGACATGACCTCGGTCAACGCCGTGCACCAGCACATGATGAGGCTGCTCGCCGAGAAGGGCGGGCGCATCGACGCCGTGTTCTTCTGCCCGCACGCGGCCACCGAGCAGTGCGAGTGCCGCAAGCCCGCGCCCGGGCTGATGCACGACATCGGCGAGCGCTACGGCGTCGAGCTCGCCACCGTGCCCATGGTCTGCGACACGCTGCGCGACCTCGAGGCCGCCAAGGCCGCCGGCTGCCAGCCGCACCTGGTGCGCAGCGGCCGCGCCGCCGAGGCCGACGACGCCACCATCGCGGCCTGGCTGCAGGCCGTGCCCGGCACGGTGGTGCACGACGACCTGTCGGCCTTCGCCGAACACGTCACCGGCAACTGACCGCCGCCCCGACCTCCACGAGAACAACTCCAGGCATGACCAAGGCCCTCTCCGTCGTCCGCTCCATCCTGTTCCTCGCCTACATGGCCGTCACGGTGATCCCGTGGGGGTTCGTCGTCGTGGTCTGCTCGCCGTTCCTGAGCAGCGACGCCGTCTACGTCTGGTGCATCAACTGGGTGAAGCTGGCCCACAACGGCTCGCGCTGGATCTGCGGCGTCAGGAAGCGCGTGATCGGCATGGAGAACCTGCCGACGGCGGAGCAGGCGACCGCAGCGGTGATCCTCGCGTCCAAGCACCAGTCGACCTGGGAGACGTTCGCGCTGCCGGCGGTGATGCCGCACCCGCTGGCCTATGTCTTCAAGAAGGAACTGCTCTACATCCCGTTCTTCGGCTGGGCGATGTCGCGGCTGGACATGATCCACATCGACCGCAGCAAGCGCACCGAGGCGTGGAACAAGGTGGCCGAGCAGGGCCGGCGCCTCAGCAAGCTGGGCAAGTGGGTGATCATGTTCCCCGAGGGCACGCGCACGCCGCGCGGCAGCCAGGGCACGTACAAGGCCGGCGCCACGCGGCTGGCGATCGCGGTGGGCGTGCCGGTGGTGCCGATCGCGGTGGACTCGGCGCGCTGCTGGCCGCGCAAGAGCTTCTGGCTCAAGCCGGGCACGGTGACGATCTCCATCGGCAAGCCGATCTCGCCGGAAGGCCGCGAGCCCGACGAGATGATGCGCGAGGTCGAGGCCTGGATCGAGGCCGAGATGCGCCGCCTCGACCCCGAAGCCTACGCCACCGCGCTGGCCTGAGCGGCCGCGCGCCGCTCAGCGGCCGGCGCGCACCTGCGCGGCAAGGAAATCCACCGTCGCGAGCGCCTTGGCCTCGCCGTGCGCGGTCGCGGGCGAGGTGAGGAAGCGGCCCTGCACCATCAGCGTGGGCACGCCATTGGCACCGCTGTTCTGGAACAGCTGGCTCGCCTGCGAGACCTTCACCCCGGTGCCGAACGCGCTGAACGCGGCCATGAACTTCTGCGCATCGACGCCGTTCCTCGCCATGAACGCGGCGATGTCCTCGGGCTTGTCCAGGCGCTGGTGCTCCAGGTGCACGGCGTTGAAGACCTTCTGCTGCATCGCGTCGACCAGACCCATCGACTCCAGCGCGAAATACATCGGCTGGAAGTTGCGGAAGTTCTGCATGAACGGCACGGGCGAGCGCCGGAAGCGGATCTCGGGCGCCTTTCGCTTGAGCCACGCCTCGAGGGTGGGCTCGAACTCGAAGCAGTGCGGGCACGCGTAGCTGAAGAACTCGACGACGTCGACGCTGCCCGCCGGCGCGCTGACGGGCACGGGCGTGCCGATCTTCGTGTAGTCGCTGGCAGTGACGGGCGCGTCGCCCTGCGCCGAGGCGGCGCGATGCAGGCCCAGGCCCAGCGAGGCGCTGGCGGCGAGGGCGGAGAACTGGCGGCGTTGCAATCGGATCCTTTCGGCGCGCGGAGGCGGCGCTTGCGCGGCATTCTCGCGAGCGTGGGCGGCGGTCGCGGCGCGCGAGATCGCTCGACGGTCGAACGGCGGGCACGGACGGCGCCGCGCGCACCGGCGTGCACGCGCGACGCTCGCGCGACACGCGTGCGGGGGCGACTCAGTGGGCGCCGCGCGCCTTGGCGGCCAGGAACTCGACGACCTGCGTCGTGCGCGCCTCGCTCTTGGCCAGGCCCGGCGACGTCATCCACTGGCCCGCGACGACGATGGTGGGCACCGAGTCGACGCCGTAGGCATCCATCAGCTGGTTGGCCTGCTGCACCTTGGTGCGCACGCCGAACGAGCCGAACAGCGACATGAAGCGCTTGGCGTCCACGCCGTTCTTGGCCATGAACGCGGCGATGTCGTCGGGCTTGTCCAGGCGCTGGTGCTCCAGGTGCACGGCATTGAAGATCTTCTGCTGCATCGCGTCGACCAGGTCCATCGCCTCGAGCGCGAAGTACATCGGCTGGAAGTTGACGGCGTTCTGCAGGAAGCGCACCGGCAGGCGGTGGAAGTGGATGCCGGCGGGCTTTCTCTTGAGCCAGGTTTCCAGCGCGGGCTCGAATTCGAAGCAGTGCGGGCAGGCGTAGCTGAAGAACTCGACGACGTCGGTCGTGCCGGCCGGCGCCGTCGGGTTGCCGGGCGTGGACACCGGCTTGTAGTCCTGCCCGGCGACGGGCGCGCCCTGCGCGTCGGCAAGACGCGTCAGGCCCAGTCCCAGCGAGGCGGCGGCGAGTGCGGAGAAGTGGCGGCGTTGCAAGCGAATCCTTTCAGGGAGCTGAAGCGTTGGCGTTCCGTCGAGGAGCCGCCCGCGGCGGGAGGGAAAAGGGCATTGTCACCAGTCTTGGTGCGCGCTGCACGGCGGAGGTTCCCGCCGCGTGCGACGTCCCAGCCTGTGCTGGCGACGCGCTCGACCAGGGCGTCCACGACCGCCAACGCCTTGGCCCCGCCGCGCGCCATCCAGGGCGAGGTGAGGAAGCGGCCCTGCACCATCAGCGTGGGCACGCTGCCGGCCCCGCTGGCGTCGAACAGCCGGTCGGCCTGCGCCACTTTCGCGGCGGTGTCGGGCGACGCGAATGCGTGCATGAACGCGTCGGCGTCGACGCCGTGGCGGGTCACGAAGGCGGCGATTTGCGCGGGCGTGTCCAGGCGCTGGCGTTCCAGGTGGACGGCGTCGAAGATCGCGCGCGGCAACGTGTCCGCCAGGCCCAGCGCCTCGAGTGCGAACCACATTGGCTGGAAGTTGCGGAAGTTGCGCTGGAACGGCACCGGCGAGCGGCGCAAGCGGATCGCCGGCGACTTGCGCGGCAGCCAGGCCTGCAGCGGCGTCTCGAAGGCGAAGCAGTGCGGGCACGCGAAGCTGAAGAACTCGACGACGTCCACCGTGCCCGGTGCCGCGGTCACCGGCACCGGCGGGTCGATCGTCGTGAAGTCGCGCGCCGCGGCGATGGCGGGCGCGTCGCCCTGCGCGGTGGCGCGGCGCGGCAGGCCGAGGACCAGCGCGGCGCCGGCGGCGAAGGCGGAGAAGTGGCGGCGCTTCAAGCGGGGATCCTGTGAGATGGTCGACGGCGAGGCCCGTGGCGCATTGTCGCGGCCCCTCGGACCGGCGCCGCGCGCGGCGCCACGCCGTAGAATTGACGCCCATGTCCCGACCCGGCCCGGCCGACGACCTCTCGCAGCTCTCGCTCTTCGATGCCCCGGCGTCGACCGAGGCGCCGTCGCCGCCGCCGCGCGTGGCCGAGCGCCCCGCCTCGGCGGCCGACGCCGCGGCCGAAGCCCCGACACCCGCGCGCCGCCGCGAGCTCTCGCCGCTGCAGTTCCGCCATCCGCAGGCCGAACGCGAGCTGCAACTCGGCGAACACCTCGTGGCGTATGCGCTGCGCCGCGCGCGCCGCAGCAGCATCGGCTTCGTCGTCAGCGCCGAGGGGCTGCAGGTCAATGCGCCGCGCTGGGTCTCGCTGCAGAACATCGATGCCGCGGTGCGCTCGAAATCGGGCTGGATCCTGCGCAAGCTGCAGGAGCAGCGCGAACGTGCGCGCCGCGTCGAGGCCGCGCGCATCGAGTGGCGCGACGGCACCACGCTGCCGTTCCTGGGCGAGTCGGTCATCATCGTGCTCGACCCGCGCGTGGCCGGCGCCGTGCTCAACGCCGACGCGCAGTCGCTGCCCGGCGTGCCGCGCCTCGTGCTGCACGTGGGCCTGCCGCAGGCGGCCGAGCCCGAGCAGATCCGCGACATCGTGCAGAGCTGGCTGCAGCGCCAGGCGCTGCGCATCTTCGGCGAGCGCTGCCGGCACTTCGCCGAGACGCTCGGCGTGCGCATGACGCGGCTGTCGCTCAGCTCCGCGCAGACGCGCTGGGGCTCCGCATCCGCCGACGGCTCGATCCGCCTGAACTGGCGCCTCGTGCATTTCGGCCTGCAGGTCATCGACTACGTCGTCGCCCACGAGCTCGCGCACCTGCGCGAGATGAACCACAGCGCCGCGTTCTGGGACGTGGTGCGTTCCGTGGTGCCCGATTACGAGAAGATGCGAAGCACGCTCAAGGACGTACCGGTACCGGTATTGGGCTGAACACTCGTAAAGCGACCGTCCCGCGACCGAAAACCTGGGAAAAGTAGCCCAAACACCCCCAAAAGGGGGATGGCGACGGTCGAGTCTGCGGGCACATTAGTACCTGCATGCTGTCATCACCCAACAGGGACAGGGGAGCATCAGGGAGTGAAAGCCGGACATAACCGGCAGCAGGGCCGATCGTTTCGCGACGATCGGCTTTGTTTTTTCGGGCTCCGTTTCGCCGCGCGAACGCGGCGCGCAGGTCAGGTGGCGGTGAAGCGCCGGACGCCGTCGGCGCCGAGTCGGCCGCGCAACCGGCCCATACCCACCAGGGCATGCAGGTGCGCGACGGCCTCGCCCATCGCAAAGGTCGTCTGGTGCAGGTCCAGCTGGCGGCGGAACAGCACGGGCAGCAGGTCGGCGGCGCTGCACGGCTTCGCGCGGCAGGCCTCGACCACGGCGTCGAAGTGCTGCGCATGGTGGCGCTCGAGCTGGTCGACGCGCTCGTGCAGGCCCTTGAACGGCTTGCCGTGCGAGGGCAGCACCAGCGTGCCCTCGGGCAGCGTGCGCAGGCGCGCGACCGACGCCAGGAACAGCGGCAGCGGGTCGGCCTCGGGCTCGATGTCGACCACGCTGACGTTGGTGGAGATGCGCGGCAGCAGCATGTCGCCCGAGATCAGCACGCCCAGTGCGGGGCAGTGCAGCGAGATGTGCTCCGGCGCGTGGCCATAGCCGGCGATGCAGTGCCAGTCGTGGTCGCCGACGCGCAGGGCGAGGCCGTCCATCAGCCGGCGGAAGCGCCGCGGCACCTGCGGCACCATCGACGCGTAGTAACCGCCGCGGCCGCGTACCTTGGCGACGGCCTCGGGGTCGACCAGGCCGTGCTCGCCGAAGAAGGCGGCCGCGTCGTCGCCGCCGAAGCCGGTGGTGGACTGGCTGGCCACGCGCGCGGCGTACCAGTCGGTGGCGCTGATCCACAGGCGGCAGCCCCAGCGCTCGGTGAGCCAGTGCGCGTTGCCGATGTGGTCGGGGTGCATGTGCGTGACGATCACGCGCAGCACGGGCAGGCCGCCGAGGTGGCGGTCGAACACCTGCTCCCACGCGGCGCGCGTCGTGTCGTTGGCGACGCCGCAGTCGACGATCGCCCAGCCCTCGCGGCCGTCGTCCGCGCGATCGCGCAGCAGCCACAGGTTGATGTGATCGAGGGCGAACGGCAGCGGCATGCGCAGCCAGCGCACGCCGGGGGCGATTTCCAGCACCTCGCCGGTGGCGGGCAGCGTGTCGCCCAGCGGGTAGGCCAGTTTCGATTCGTCGGCGTTGGCCATGCGGGCTCCGGTGGACTAGACTTCCGTTTACGTTAACGTCAGTCTACCCATGAGCGCTTCTCCGAGTACTGCAGGCAGGAACAAGGCGGCCAAGGCCCCGGCCGCCAAGGGCGCCGCGAAGAACTTCACGATCACCGAGCTGGCGGCCGAATTCGACGTCACGCCGCGCGCGATCCGCTTCTACGAGGACGTCGGCCTGCTGGAGCCGACGCGCGCCGGCCGCAACCGCGTCTACTCGCAGCGCGAACGCACGCGCCTGAAGCTGACGCTGCGCGGCAAGCGCCTGGGCCTGAGCCTGCAGGAGATCAAGCAGCTGGTGGACATGTACGACTCGCCGTCCGACACCCGCCCGCAGCTGGAGGCCTTCCTGTCGGTGCTGCGCGCGCATCGCCAGCAGATCGAGCTGCAGCTGGAGGACATCCGCGTCACTCTGGAAGAGATCGCCCAGCACGAGGCGCGCTGCGAGCGGCTGCTGGAGGCGGCCGGCGGGGTCGCGTCGCCCGCGCCCGCGGCCAAGCGCGCCGCGCGCGCGTGACGCGCGCGGGGGCGCGCGGAAAGGCCCGCCTGATTTACGTTTACGTAAACGTCAATTAAACTGCGGTCTCCGCGCCCGGCCGGGGCGGTGCGCGCGTGCGCGCCAGCCCGGAATCGGCGACCATTTCCCACCGTTGAAGCGGCGCCCGCGAGAGCGCGCCCACCCAGGAGACGAGAGATGAGCAACCTGCCCGGCCTGAATTTCACGCTCGGTGAAGACATCGACGCGCTGCGCGACGCCGTGCACGCGTTCGCGCAGGCCGAGATCGCGCCGCGCGCGGCCGAGATCGACCGCAGCGACCAGTTCCCGATGGACCTGTGGGAGAAGATGGGCGAGCTGGGCGTCCTGGGCATCACCGTGCCCGAGGAATTCGGCGGCGCCAGCATGGGCTACCTCGCGCACATGATTGCGATGGAGGAGATCAGCCGCGCCAGCGCCTCGGTGGGCCTGAGCTACGGCGCGCACTCCAACCTGTGCGTCAACCAGATCAAGCGCAACGGCAGCGAGGCGCAGAAGAGGAAGTACCTGCCCAAGCTGATCTCGGGCGAGCACGTGGGCGCGCTGGCGATGAGCGAGCCGGGCGCGGGCTCCGACGTCATCTCGATGAAGTTGAAGGCCGAGGACAAGGGCGGCTTCTACCTGCTCAACGGCAGCAAGATGTGGATCACCAACGGCCCCGACGCCGACACGCTGGTGGTCTACGCCAAGACAGAGCCCGAACTGGGCGCGCGCGGCGTCACGGCCTTCCTGATCGAGAAGGGCATGAAGGGCTTCTCGATCGCTCAGAAGCTCGACAAGCTGGGCATGCGCGGCAGCCACACCGGCGAGCTGGTGTTCCAGGACGTCGAGGTGCCGGCCGAGAACGTGCTGGGCGCGCTCAACGGCGGCGCCAAGGTGCTGATGTCGGGCCTGGACTACGAGCGCGCCGTGCTGACCGGCGGGCCGCTGGGCATCATGCAGTCGGTCATGGACAACGTGGTTCCCTACATCCACGACCGCAAGCAGTTCGGCCAGAGCATCGGCGAGTTCCAGCTGATCCAGGGCAAGGTGGCCGACATGTACACCGTGCTGCAGGCCGCGCGCAGCTTCGCCTACACGGTGGCCAAGAACCTGGACATGCTCGGCGCCGAGCACGTGCGCCAGGTGCGCAAGGACTGCGCCTCGGTCATCCTGTGGACCGCCGAGAAGGCGACGTGGATGGCCGGCGAGGGCGTGCAGATCTTCGGCGGCAACGGCTACATCAACGAGTACCCGCTGGGCCGCCTGTGGCGCGACGCCAAGCTCTACGAGATCGGCGCCGGCACCAGCGAGATCCGCCGCATGCTGATCGGCCGCGAGCTGTTCGCCGAGACGATGTGATGACCCGGCTGCCGGTGCCGCTGCCGATCCTGCAGGGCGAGCGCTGCCTGCTGCGCGCGCTGCTGCCGCAGGACGCGCCGGCGCTCGTCGCGCACGCCGACGACCCGGCGGTGGCACGCGGCCTGTTCGACGGCTTCCCGCAGCCCTACACGATGGCCGCCGCCACGGCGTGGGCCACGCACGAGGCGCCCTCGGGCGACTTCGGCTGGGTCTGGGCGATCGTGGTCGACGGCGCGCTGGTGGGTTGCATCGGCCTGCGGCCCGAGGCCGGCTGGCTGCGCTGCAACGCCGAGATCGGCTACTGGATCGGCCAGGCGCACTGGCGGCGCGGCATCGTCAGCGACGCGGTGTGCCAGGTCGCCGACTGGGCGTTCGCCGCGGTGCCGGAGATCACGCGCATCCACGCGCCGATCTTCGCGCACAACGAGGGCTCGCAGGCCGTCGTGCGCAAGTGCGGCTTCGTGCGCGAGTCACTGCAGCCGCAGAGCGCGATCAAGGACGGCCGCGTGATCGACCGCGTGGTGTGGGCCACCTACCGCACCGAGATCGCGCGCCGCGACGCCGACATCGGCGCCGCGCTCGCCGCCACCGCGGCCAGCGCGATGGAGCGCGCGTGAGCGGCGCCGGCGCGATCGCCTGCATCGGCGGCGGGGGCTTTCTCGTCGACGACACGCGCGGCCTGCAGGAGCGGCACCTGCTGGCGCTCGCCCGCCCCTCGGCCGGCAAGCGTCCGCGCGTGCTGTTCCTCGGCCTGGCGCACGGCGATCGCGAGCCGGGCCAGGTCAAGGCGTTCAAGATGTTCACCAAGCTCGGCTGCGACATCGACACGCTGCCGTTCTTCCCGTTCGAGATGAAGCGCGACTACGCCGCCGAGGCCGGGGCCGCCGACCTGATCTACGTGGGCGGCGGCAACACGCCGGCGATGGTGGCCGTGTGGCGCGAATTCGGCTTCGACCGCGCGCTGCACGAGGCCTGGCAGGGCGGCACGGTGCTGTCGGGCATCAGCGCCGGCGCCAACTGCTGGTTCGAGGACTACGTCACCGACAGCGTGCCCGGCGGCGGCGTGCGCGCCGGCCTCGGCTGGCTGCCCGGCACGTTCTGTCCGCACCTGGACAGCGAGCCCTGGCGCGCGCCCCTGCTCGCGGGCGTGACGCGCCCGCCCGCGTACGGCGTGCGCGAGGGCGCGATGATGATCGTGCGCCCCGGCGCCGCGCCCGAGTTCGCGGCCGACAAGCCCGGCGTCACCGCGAACGTGCGCTTGCCCGGTGAACAAGCGCGCGAAGTCCCTTGCCTCGACTTGTCCTCGCGGTGAAACCCCGGCGTTCGTAAACTGGACGACCCGCGAATCAACGAACTGAACAACCGACCATGTCCGACGACACCAGCAACGACAAAGACCTGTCCGGCCTCTTCGAGAAGAACGTGCGCTGGGCCGAGGGCATGGAAAGGCGCAGCCCCGGCTTCTTCACCAGCCTGCTCACGCAGCAGACGCCGCAGTACCTGTGGATCGGCTGCGCCGACAGCCGCGTGCCGGCCAACGAGCTGATCGGCCTGCTGCCGGGCGACGTGTTCGTGCATCGCAACGTGGCCAACGTCGTCGCGCACTCGGACCTCAACGCGCTGTCGGTGATCCAGTTCGCGGTGGACGCGCTCAAGGTCAAGCACATCATCGTGGTGGGCCACTCCAAGTGCGGCGGCGTGACCGCGGCGCTGAACAACTCGCGCGTGGGCGTCGTCGACAACTGGCTGCGCCACGTGCAGGACGTGCGCAACGCGCACATGGAGCTGCTGCAGGCGATCCCCGAGGCGCAGCGCGTCGACGCGCTGGTGGAGCTCAACGTGCTGGAGCAGGCGCGCAACGTGTGCCTGTCGACGGTGGTCGAGGACGCCTGGGTGCGCGGCCAGCAGGTGATCGTGCACGGCTGGGTCTACGGCCTGCACAACGGCCTGCTGAAGGACCTGAGCTTCACCGTCTCCAGCATGGACGACGTCGGCTCCGAGTACCAGCGCGCGCTGTTCGCGCTGCGCCTGCGCTACCTGCCCGTCGCCTGAGGCTCGAAGAGGCCGCGATGTTCCCGCACCAGCTGGACGACCCGCAAGCGTTCGCGATCGCGCAGGCGATCGTCGAGGGCTTCGATCGCCACTACCGGCTGTTCATCGCGGCGGCGCGCGGCGCGAAGGCGCGCTTCGAGAAGTCCGACTGGCGCGGCCAGCTCGACGCCCAGCGCGACCGCATCGCGTTCTACGACCTGCGCGTGGACGAGGCGGTGGAGCGGCTGCACCGCGAGTTCCGCGCCTCGGAGCTGCCGCGCGACACCTGGCACCAGGTCAAGCTGCACACGATCGGCCTGCTGATCGAGCACCACCAGCCCGAGCTGTGCGAGACGTTCTTCAACTCGGTCTCCACCAAGATCCTGCACCGGCGCGACTTCCGCAACGACTTCATCTTCGTGCGGCCCGCGCTGTCCACCGACTACCTCGAGAACGACGAGCCCGGCGCGTCGCCCACCTACCGCGCCTACTACCCGACGCGCGAGACGCTGCACGAGACCTGCATGCGCGTCGTCACGAACTTCCAGCTCGACGTCGAGTTCCAGGACCTGGCGCGCGACGTCGCCGACGTGGTGCGCGCGCTGCTGCGCGAGCTCAAGGACTCGCGGCTGCGCGCCAACTTCCAGGTGCAGGTGCTGTCGTCGCTGTTCTATCGGAACAAGGGCGCGTACGTGGTCGGCAAGATCGTCAACGGCTTTTCCGAGCTGCCGTTCGCGCTGCCGATCCTGCACGCCGACGACGGCCTGCTGGTGATCGACACCGTGCTGATCGGCGAGGACGACCTCGTGCTGCTGTTCAGCGCGGCGCGCGCCTACTTCATGGTCGACATGGGCGTGCCCAGCGCCACGGTGCACTTCCTGCGCACGCTGATGCCGCGCAAGACGCGCTCCGAGCTGTACGCGCAGGTGGGGCTGCAGAAGCAGGGCAAGGCGTTGTTCTACCGCGACCTGCTCACGCACCTGCGCCACTCGAGCGACAAGTTCCGCATCGCGCCCGGCATCAAGGGCATGGTGATGCTCGTGTTCGACCTGCCGTCGTTCCCGGTGGTGTTCAAGATCATCAAGGACTTCTTCCCGCCGCCCAAGGACACTTCGCGCGAGCAGGTGATGGACAAGTACCTGCTGGTCAAGCAGCACGACCGCGTGGGCCGCATGGCCGACACGCTCGAGTTCTCGAACGTCGCGCTGCCGCGCCACCGCTTCGAGGACGAGCTGATCGCCGAGCTCAAGCGCTTCTGCGGCAGCCTGCTGGAGGACGACGGGCAGATGCTGGTGATCCGCCACGCGTACATCGAGCGCCGCATGGTGCCGCTCAACATCTACCTGGGCGACGCCAGCCCCGCGCAGATCGAGCACGTGGTCGTCGAGTACGGCAACGCGATCAAGGATCTCGTGGCGGCCAACATCTTCCCGGGCGACATGCTGTGGAAGAACTTCGGCGTCACGCGCATGGGCAAGGTCGTGTTCTACGACTACGACGAGATCGAGTACCTGACCGACTGCAACTTCCGCCGCGTGCCGCCGGCGCGCAACGAGGAGGACGAGATGTCGGGCGAGCCCTGGTACGCCGTGCGGCCGCGCGACGTCTTTCCCGAGACCTTCGGGCCCTTCCTGCTCGGCAACCCGGCGGTGCGCCAAGTGTTCATGGCGCACCACGCCGACCTGCTGGACGCCGGCTACTGGCAGCAGCAGAAGGATCGCATCCTCGCCGGCTACGTCCACGACGTCTTCCCTTACGACCCGTCGCGCCGCTTCAGCGTGCAGCGCGCGGCGGCGCGTGCCCATTCGACCCATTCCGAAGCGCCGGCCATGCAGCCGGCGTCGATCTGACCCACCGTCCTTTCCAGGAGCATTGCCATGTCTGATTCCATCGTCATCGTTTCCGCCGCCCGCACGCCCATCGGCGGCATGCTGGGCGACTTCGCCGCGCTGTCCGCGTGGGAACTGGGCGCCGTCGCCATCAAGGCCGCGGTCGAACGCGCGGGCGTGCCCGGCGACTCGGTCGACGAGGCGCTGATCGGCAACTGCCTGATGGCCGGCCAGGGCCAGGCGCCGGCGCGCCAGGCCGTGCGCCGCGCGGGCCTGCCCGATTCCGCGGGGGCCGTCACGCTGAGCAAGATGTGCGGCTCGGGCATGCGCACGATGATGTTCGCCCACGACATGCTGCTGTCCGGCAGCGCCGACGTGATGGTGGCCGGCGGCATGGAGAGCATGACCAACGCGCCGCACCTGATGTTCGCGCGCAAGGGCGTGCGCTACGGCGCCGCGCAGATGTTCGACCACATGGCCCTGGACGGCCTGGAGGACGCCTACGACCGCGGCCGCGCGATGGGCGTGTTCGCCGAGCAGTGCGTGGCCAAGTACGGCTTCACGCGCGAGGCGCAGGACCAGTTCGCCATCGACTCGACCAAGCGCGCCAAGACCGCCAACGAGGACGGCTCGTTCGACTGGGAGATCGCGCCCGTCACGCTGCAGGGCAAGGCCGGCGACGTCCTCGTCAAGCACGACGAGCAGCCGTTCAAGGCCAAGCTCGACAAGATCCCGTCGCTCAAGCCCGCGTTCAAGAAGGACGGCACGATCACGGCCGCCAACGCGTCGAGCATCTCGGACGGCGCTGCGGCGCTGGTGCTGATGCGCGAGTCGGAGGCCGTCAAGCGCGGCGCCAAGCCGCTCGCGCGCATCGCGGCGCACGCCGTGCACGCGCAGGCGCCCGAGTGGTTCTCCACTGCCCCGGCCGGCGCGATCTCCAAGGTGCTCAAGAAGACCGGCTGGTCGGCGCAGTCGGTGGACCTGTGGGAAGTCAACGAAGCCTTCGCCGCCGTCACGATGGCGGCGATGAAGGAGTTCGACCTGTCGCACGACATCGTCAACGTGCACGGCGGCGCCTGCGCGCTGGGCCACCCGATCGGCGCCTCGGGCGCGCGCATCGTCGTGACGCTGCTGGGTGCGCTGCGCAAGCAGGGCAAGAAGCGCGGCGTCGCGGCGCTGTGCATCGGCGGCGGCGAAGCCACGGCGATGGCCGTCGAACTGCTGTAACCGGCGCGAGCTTGAAACGGCGGGTAACGTCCGCGGGCGATACCCCCGGACGCATGCGGAGTTGGCACACTGCGTGCCTTTCGCATCGCGGCCCGCCGCCGTCCACCCTCCGGGACGGCGGTGCGGCCGAATCCACCCCGATCAAGCTCACCCCGACGCCTCCATGACCGACGCCTCCACGATCATTGCCGAAGAAGCTGCCATCGCCGCCCTGGTGCGCGTGGGCGAACGCATCGACCACGCCGCCCGCTACACGCGCGACGAGATCGCCCGCTTTGCCGCGCTCACGCACGACCGCAACCCCGTGCACCACGACCGCGAGGCGGCCCGCCGCGCGGGCCTGCGCGACGTGATCGCCAGCGGCCAGCACACCTCGGCGCTGATGAGCGGCCTGGCCGCCTCGCACTTCTCGCGCGGCGACGACGGCGTGGCGCGCTCGATGCTGTGCCTGCACTTCAACTTCGCCTACCGCGAACCGATCTTCGCGGACAGCGACGTGCACCTGCGCTGGGTCGTCTCCGGCACCGAGTGGAACGCCAGCCTGGACGGCGTCATCGCGCAGATCGAAGGCAAGGCCACCGTGGCCGACGCCCCGGCCGTGATCGCGCGCGGCACGGTGCTGGTGCGTCGCGCCTCATGACGGTGAACCGCGGACGCCCGATGCGATGAACCGCTGGCTGATGCGTCCGCGCGTGATGCCCGCGATCGCCGCGGCGGTCTTCGTCTGCATCGCGCTGTTCCAGCTGCCGTTCAGCCCCGCGGCAAGCGTGCATTTCACGGAACTGACCGGTGCCGCGCCGTTCGACGAGCGGCCCGCGGGCTACACCTTGTCCGGCGTGCTGGCCGCGTTCCGCGCGCTGGGGCCGCAGGGCCTGGCCGGCTACGAGGCCTACCGCGCGGTCGACATCGTCTTCCCGTGGCTGCTGTGCGCGCTGGTCGCGGCGGTGATGCTGCGGCTGGGCGCGGCGCGCGCGACGATGTGGCCCTGGCTCGCCGCCGCGGCCGACACCGTCGAGAACGCGCTGCAATACGCCATCCTCTTCACCCGCGACGACCTGTCGCCCGAGCTGGTGCAATGGGCCAGCCTCGCCACGCAGGTCAAGTTCGCGCTGTACGCGCTGATGCTCGTGTTCCTGCTGGCCGTGGGCGCCCGCGCGCTGTGGCGCCAGCAGCGGGCCGCGCGTTGAACTCCTCTTTTCGAAAGCCGCTGACATGACTTCGACCGCCGCCCGCAACGTCCTGATCGTCGGCGCCTCGCGCGGACTCGGCCTGGAATTCGTGCGCCAGTACCGCGCCGACGGCGCCCGCGTCACCGCCACCGCGCGCTCGGACGACGGCCTGGCCGCGATCGCCGCGCTCGGCGCCAAGGCGCTGAAGCTGGACGTCGCCGATGCCGCCAGCGCCTCGGGCCTCGCATGGCAGATCGACGGCGAGGCCTTCGACACCGTCTGGCACGTGGCCGGCGTCTACGGCCCGCGCAGCACGGGCCTGCAGTCGCCCACCGTGGCCGACTTCGACGACGTGATGCACGCCAACGTGCTGGGCGCGATGCGCGTGCTGCCGCAGGTGGCCGACGCGCTCGCGCCGCCGGAGGGCGGCAGGCCGGCGGCGCGCATCGGCGTGCTGTCGTCGCGCATGGGTTCGATCGCGCTGCGGGCCAATCCGTCGGGCTGGCTGTATCGCGCCTCGAAGGCCGCGGTCAATTCGGTGATGAAGGACGCGTCGATCGCGCTGGCCGATCGCGCGCTGTGCGCCGCGTTCCACCCGGGCTGGGTGCGCACCGACATGGGCGGCGCCGGCGCGGACATCGACGCCGCCGAATCGATCGCCGGCATGCGGCGCGCGCTCGCGTCGCTCGACGCCGCGCGCAACGGCGCCTTCCTGAACTACGACGGCACGCCGCTCGCGTGGTAGGACCTTCGCGCCGCGGCAGGGTGGCGCAACAATGACGAACAACGATTGAGACAGACGAGACCGCCATGTACCTTTCCGAAGACCACCGCGCCGTCCAGGACGCCGTCCGCGCCTACGTGCGCGACCGCATCGCCCCCAACGCCGCGGCGTGGGACAAGACCTGCCACTTCCCGCGCGACGAGCTGCGCGGCCTGGCCGAGCTGGGCTGCTACGGCATCGCGGTGCCCACGGAATGGGACGGCGCGGGGCTGGACTACCTGTCCGTCTCGCTGATCCTCGAGGAGATCGCCGCCGGCTGCGGCGCCACGTCCACCATCATCAGCGTCACCAACTGCCCGGTGAACACGATCATGATGGCGTTCGCCAGCGACGAGCAGAAGGAGCGCTTCCTCAAGCCGCTGGCGCGCGGCGAGCTGCTGGGCGCGTTCTGCCTGACCGAGCCGCACGTCGGCTCCGAAGCCGGCGGCCTGCGCACGACGGCCACCCGCGATGGCGACGAGTACGTGCTCAACGGCGTCAAGCAATTCATCACCAGCGGCAAGAACGGCGACGTCGCGATCGTGATGGCCGTCACCGACAAGGCCGCCGGCAAGAAGGGCATCAGCGCCTTCCTTGTCCCGACGAACACGCCCGGCTACGTGGTGGCGCGCATCGAGGAGAAGATGGGCCAGCACGCCAGCGACACGGCGCAGATCCTGTTCGAGAACTGCCGCATCCCTGCGGCCAACCTGATCGGCGAGGAAGGCCAGGGCCTGAAGATCGCGCTGTCGGGACTCGAGGGCGGGCGCATCGGCATCGCGTCGCAGTCGGTGGGCATGGCGCGCGCCGCGTTCGAGGCCGCCGTCCACTACGCCAAGGAACGCGTGGCGTTCGCCAAGCCGATCTTCGAGCACCAGGCGATCCAGTTCAAGCTGGCCGACATGGCCACCCAGATCGAGGCCGCGCGCCAGCTGATCCACCACGCCGCGAGCCTGAAGGACGCCGGCCAGCCGTGCCTGAAGGAGGCCGCGATGGCCAAGCTGTTCGCCAGCGAGATGGCCGAGCGCGTGTGCTCCGCGGCGATCCAGGTGTTCGGCGGCTACGGCTACACGACCGACTTCCCGGTCGAGCGCATCTACCGTGACGTGCGCGTGTGCCAGATCTACGAAGGCACGTCCGAAGTGCAGAAGATCCTCATCGGGCGCGGGATCTGACGGCCCCCACGCTCCTCCGTCGCTGCCCCCGAGGGGGCGCTCGGCTTGGCTCGGGTGCGACCCTCGCTTCCCGAGAAGCTTGGGTGGGCCTGCGGCCGGCGCACGTGTCCAAATGACTTCGCATGAAGCAGGTATTGACTGAAAAGAGCGGCATCCAGCCGATGCCGTCGTCGCGCCGGGTGCGCGGGTGGCTGCAGATCGACGGTTCGCTGAGCGCGCGCATCGCGTCGGTCAGCGGCCAGCTCACGGTGCGCGTGCTGCGCCAGGGCCCGGTGCGGCTGCAGCCCGCGGAGGCCGAGCGCCTGGGCTGCCCCGCGGGCGCCGCCGCGCACGGGCGCGAGGTGATCCTGCTGGCCGACGGCGTGCCCGTGGTGTACGCGCGTTCGGTGCTGCAGGCGGTGCACGCGCGCGGCACGTGGAAGGCGATCCGCGGGCTGGGCAATCGCGCGCTCGCCGACCTGCTGTTCGGCATCCCGCCGGCGCACCGCTCGGAGTTCGAGTTCGCGCGCTTCGCGCCGGGATCGGGCCTCGCCGCCAGCGTGCACCGGCGCTGGCGCGACGCCACTGGCAACGCATGGGGTCGGCGCGAGGTGTGGGCGCGCTGCTCGGTGTTCACGCGCCGCGGCGCGCCGCTGCTGGTCACCGAGTGCTTCGCCCCGTCGATCGCGGCGTTCGACGCGCCGCAGCGCGCACGCGCCGTGCCGTGGCGCGCGCCGGGGCGCGCGCCGGGGCGGCGGTCGTCTCCGGGTCAACCCTGAGGGGTGCGCAAGAGGCGTCGTATTTCGAGGCCATTGCGCTGCAGTTCGTCGCAAAGCAGCGGCGCCGGGCGGGCGTCAGGGGAACCATTGGCATGGTGAGGCGATCCACGTCGCTACACTGATCCGTTGCTTTTCGCGCTGCCCGGCAGCGCACAAGCGACCGCCACGAACGTGGCTCTGGCCCGTCGCCTCGCGCTCCACAAGGGTGCCCGTGCCGATCGGCCGTTCACTGCAACAACATCCGAGGACGTGCCTTGAATCCCTTCCGCCCCGCCACGCTCGTGGTCGCCCTGTCGCTGGCTTTCGCCACGCAAGTCTCCATCGGCGCCGATTCGGCCGCCTCCGCCGCCACCCCGGTCGCCAGCGCCCCGCCCGTCTCGGAATCCGGCCTCGACAAGTCCGGCATGGACGCCTCGGTGCGACCGCAGGACGACCTGTTCCTGGCCATGAACGGCGCGTGGGTCAAGAAGACGGAGATCCCGGGCGACAAGTCGTCGTGGGGCACGTTCTACCAGTTGCGCGAGCTGTCCGACCAGCGCGTCAAGGACATCATCGAGGAGCTCGCCGCCAAGCAGCAGGCCGCCGGCACCGTCGACGCCAAGATCGGCGACTTCTACAAGAGCTACATGGACACCGCGGCCATCGACGCCGCCGGCACCAAGCCGCTCGACCCGTACAAGTCGCAGCTGGCCGCCGTCAAGAACAAGAAGGACCTCGCCCTGCTGATGGGCCGTTGGGTCAGCTTCGTCGACGCGCCGATGAACATGGGGATCGGCCCCGATGCCAAGGACCCGACGATCTACTCCGCCGGCTCGTTCCAGGGCGGCCTGGGCCTGCCCGATCGCGACTACTACCTGAAGGACGGCGAACGCTTCGCCAAGGCGCGCGAGGCCTACGTCACCTACGTGCGCACGCTGCTGACGCTGGACGGCGACAAGAACGCCGTCATGCAGGCCAAGGCCGTGATGGCGCTCGAGATGAAGATCGCCAAGGTGCAGTGGTCGCAGGAAGCCAACCGCGACCCGGTCAAGACGTACAACCCGATGACGCTCAAGGAGATCGCGGCCAAGGCGCCCAACATCGACTGGAAGGCCTACTTCGCCGCGACCGACCTCGCCGACCCGCCGTTCGTCTCGATCACCCAGCCCAGCTACACCTGGGCGCTGGCCAAGCTGGTCAAGGACGAGCCGCTGGACGTCTGGAAGGCCTACATGCGCGTGCGCCTGCTCGACGCGATGGCCACCAAGCTGCCCGCCGGCTTCCGCGACGCCGCGTACCAGTACCACGACGTGGCGCTGACGGGCCTGAAGCAGGACAAGCCGCGCTGGCAGCGCGGCGTGGCCGCCGTCAACGGCGCCATGGGCGAGGCCATCGGCCAGGTCTACGTGTCCAAGTACTTCCCGCCGGCGTACAAGGCGCGCATGGTCGAGCTGGTCGACAACCTGCTCAAGACGTACGCGACGTCGATCGACAACCTCACCTGGATGTCGCCCGCCACGAAGAAGGAAGCCCACGCCAAGCTGGCCAAGTACGCCGTCAAGATCGGCTATCCGGACGTGTGGCGCGACTACTCGGCCCTGGAGGTCAAGGCCGGCGACCCGATCGGCAACAGCGTGCGCGCCGCCGAGTTCGACTACCACCGCCAGGCCGTGCGCAACGGCAAGCCGGTCGACCGCACCGAGTGGGGCATGACGCCGCAGACGGTCAACGCCTACTACGACCCGAGCAAGAACGAGATCGTGTTCCCGGCCGCCATCCTGCAGCCGCCGTTCTTCGACATGAAGGCCGACGACGCCGTCAACTACGGCGCGATCGGCGCGGTCATCGGCCACGAGATCAGCCACGGCTTCGACGACCAGGGCAGCCAGTACGACGGCGACGGCAAGCTGCGCAACTGGTGGACGCCGGAAGACCGCAAGGCCTTCGAGGCGGTCACCAGCAAGCTCGACGCGCAGTACTCGGCCTACGAGCCGCTGCCCGGCACGCACCTGAACGGCAAGCTGACGATGGGCGAGAACATCGCCGACCTGTCGGGCCTGCAGATCTCCTACAAGGCCTGGAAGCTGTCGCTGGGCGGCAAGCCCTCGCCGGTGATCGACGGCCTGTCGGGCGAGCAGCGCTTCTACTACGGCTTCGCGCAGGTGTGGCGCTCCAAGGTGCGCGAGGAGCGCACGCTGCAGCTGGTCGTGATCGACCCGCACTCGCCGGCGCAGTTCCGCGCGGACGGCGCGTCGATCAACAGCGACGGCTTCCACGAGGCGTTCGGCACCAAGCCGGGCGACAAGATGTGGAAGGCCCCGGCGGACCGCCTGCGGTTGTGGTGAGCCCCCACGCTCGCTAGCGCTCGCTGCCCCCCGAGGGGGCGCTCCGCGACTGGCCCGGCAAAGCCGGTTCCAGCGCTCCCTCGACTCTCTTTGGCGCTGTACGAGCGGCAGCGCCGGGGGCGTGTTTCGCTCCCTGGTTGACCGTCCTCGATAAAAGGGAAAGCCATAATGAAATCCACCTTCCGCCCCGCGACGCTCGCCGTCGCCATCTCGCTGGCCTTCGCGGCCCCGTTCACCTTGGCCGCCGGCACGAGCACGGTGGCCTCGCCCACCGACGTGCCTGCCGCGGCGCCGGCGTCGCTGTCGTCGGGCCTGGACAAGGCTGGCATGGATGCCGCCGCGCGCCCGCAGGACAGCCTGTTCTTCTCGATGAACGGCACCTGGCTGAAGAACACGCCGATCCCTGCCGACAAGTCCGACTACGGTACGTTCACGCAGCTGTACGACCTGTCCAACGAGCGCGTGAAGGCCATCATCGAGAAGCTCGGCGCCTCGCAACAGGCCCCGGGCACGATCAACGCGAAGATCGGCGACTTCTACAAGAGCTACATGGACACCGCGGCCATCGACGCCGCCGGCATGGCGCCCGTCAAGCCGCTGCTCGCGCAGATCGACGCCGTCAAGACGCGCGCCGACCTCGTCAGGCTGATGGGCGAGTGGGCCCCGTTCGTCGATGTGCCGCTGGGCTTCGGCGTGGGCCCCGACGCGAAGGATCCGACGATCTACTCGGCCAGCGCCGGCCAGGGCGGCCTGGGCATCGGCGACCGCGACTACTACCTCAAGAGCGACGCCCGCTTCGCGAAGGCGCGTGCCGCGTACCTGACCTACGTGCAGGCGCTGCTGGCCGCGCAGGGCAGCCACAACGCGAAGGTCGAGGCCAACGCGGTGATGGGCTTCGAGACGCGCCTCGCCAAGATCCAGTGGACGCCGGAAGCCAACCGCGACCCGGTCAAGACCTACAACCCGATGACGCTCAAGGCGCTGTCGGCCAAGGCGCCGGGCGTGGACTGGAAGTCGTGGCTGGCCGCCGGCCAGCTCGTCGATCCGCCGTTCGTGTCGATCAACCAGCCGAGCTACGCGTTCGCGATGGCCAGGATGGTGCAGTCCGAGCCGCTGGACGTGTGGAAGGCCTACCTGCGCGTGCGCGTGCTCGACGCGCTGGCGCTCGAGCTGCCGGCCGACGTGCGCGCCGCGCGCTTCCAGTTCCGCGGCGTGGCGCTCAACGGCACCACCACCGACCGCCCGCGCTGGGAACGCGCCGTCGACACGGTCAACGATTCGCTCGGCGAGGCCATCGGCCAGATCTACGTGTCCGAGTACTTCCCGCCGGCGTACAAGGCGCGCATGGTGCAGCTGGTCGACAACCTGATGAAGGCGTACTCGACCTCGATCGACAACCTCACCTGGATGAGCCCGGAGACCAAGGTCGAGGCGCATGCCAAGCTGGCCAAGTACGGCATCAAGATCGGCTACCCGGACAAGTGGCGCGACTACTCGGCGCTCGACGTGAAGGCGGGCGACCCGCTCGGCAACGCGGTGCGCGCCGCGCAGTTCGAGTACCACCGCCAGGTGGTGCGCAATGGCAAGCCTGTCGACCGCACCGAGTGGGGCATGACGCCGCAGACCGTCAACGCGTACTACGACCCGACCAAGAACGAGATCGTCTTCCCGGCCGCGATCCTGCAGCCGCCGTTCTTCGACATGAAGGCCGACGACGCGTCCAACTACGGCGCGATCGGCGCGGTGATCGGCCACGAGATCAGCCACGGTTTCGACGACGAGGGCAGTCAGTTCGACGGCGACGGCAAGCTGCGCAACTGGTGGACCGCCGCCGACCGCAAGGCCTTCGACGCCATCACCGGCAAGCTCGACGCGCAGTACTCGGCCTACGAGCCGCTGCCCGGCGTGCACGTCAAGGGCAAGCTGACGATGGGCGAGAACATCGCCGACCTGTCGGGCCTGCAGATCGCCTACAAGGCCTGGCAGATCTCGCTGAACGGCCAGCCCGCGCCCGTGATCGACGGCGTGACCGGCGCGCAGCGCTTCTACTACGGCTTCGCGCAGGTCTGGCGCGAGAAGGATCGCGACGAGGCGATGCTGCATCTGGTCACCACCAACCCGCACTCGCCGCCGCAGTTCCGCGCGGACGGCGCGTCGATCAACAGCGACGGCTTCCACGAGGCGTTCGCCACCAAGCCGGGCGACAAGATGTGGAAGGCGCCGGCCGATCGCATCCGGCTGTGGTGAGTGCCGCGGAGTCGATCGTGACCACCGATCCCTGAAGTCCGAAGGGCTGCGCCACACGCGCGGCCCTTTTTCTTTGGCGCCCGCGAACCGGCGCGCCAGCCCCTCCCCGTATCCCGACCCGACGCACGAGGTTTCGCCATGACCCACCCGACCTTCCGCCTCACCGCACTCGCCGTTGCCCTCGCGTGCGCGGCGCTCGCGCCCGCGCACGCGCAGGACGCCGCCAAGCCGGCCAAGGCGGTCAAGACGATCGCCAGCCCGAAGCTGGGATCCGGCATCGACCGCTCCGGCATGGACAAGTCCGTGCGCCCGCAGGACGACCTGTACCTGGCGATGAACGGCACCTGGGTGAAGAACACGCAGATCCCGGCCGACAAGGCGATCTGGGGCGCGTTCATCGACCTGCGCGAGTTGAGCGACAAGCGCGTGCGCGAGATCGTCGAGGGCCTGCAGTCCGCCAACCCGGCGCCCGGCACGAACGCGCAGAAGGTCAACGACTATTTCCGCTCGTTCCTGGACGAGGCCGCGATCGACAAGGCCGGCCTCGCGCCGGTGGAGGCGTCGCTGAAGGACCTGGACAGCGTCAAGGACGCCGGCATGCTGGCGGGCCTGATGGGCCACTGGCAGGGCGTGGTGGCGACGCCGCTGCAGATCGACGCCAGCCCCGACCTGGACGACCCCGGCGTCTACATCGCCGACTTCCGCCAGGGCGGCCTGGGCCTGCCCGATCGCGACTACTACCTCAAGGACGGCGAGCGCTTCACGAAGGCGCGCGCCGCGTACGGCGCCTACCTGGGCAAGCTGTTCGCGCTGTCCGGCGACGCCGAGGCCGACGCCGCCGCGCACGCGTCGCAGGTGCTGGCGCTGGAGACCAAGATCGCGACGGCGCAGTGGCCGCGCGAGCAGACGCGCGACCCGCGCCTGGCGCACAACCCGAAGACGCCGGCCGAACTGGAGGCGCTGGCGCCCGGCTTCGACTGGAACACCTTCGAGGCGCAGTCGCAGCTTCAGCCGGGCAAGGTCATCGTCGTGCGCCAGCCCAGCTACGTGACGGCGTTCGCCGGGCTGGTGAAGTCCGAGCCGCTGGAGACGTGGAAGCTGTACCTCAAGGCGCGCCGCCTCGACGGCGTGGCGCAGGTGCTGCCCAAGGCCTTCCGCGACGCCGGCTTCGAGTTCCACGACGTGGCGCTGAGCGGTGTCACCGAGCAGCAGCCGCGCTGGCAGCTGGGCGTCGCGCAGACCAACGGCGCGCTGGGCGAGGCGGTGGGCCAGCTGTACGTGGCCAGGTACTTTCCGCCGGCCTACCGGGCGCGCATGCAGGCGCTGGTGACCAACCTGATGAAGGCGTACTCGACGTCGATCGACGGCCTGACGTGGATGTCGCCCGCCACCAAGAAGGAGGCGCACACCAAGCTGGCGAAGTACGGCGTCAAGATCGGCTACCCGGACGTGTGGCGCGACTACTCGGCGCTCGAGGTCAAGGCCGGCGACGCGGTGGGCAACAGCGACCGCGCCGACGCGTTCGAGTACCGCCGCCGGATCGTGCGCGTCGGCGCGAAGGTCGACCGCAGCGAATGGGGCATGACGCCGCAGACCGTCAACGCGTACTACAGCGGCAACAAGAACGAGATCGTGTTCCCGGCCGCCATCCTGCAGCCGCCGTTCTTCAACGTGGCCGCCGACGACGCCACCAACTACGGCGCGATCGGCGCGGTGATCGGCCACGAGATCAGCCACGGCTTCGACGACAAGGGCAGCCAGCTGGACGGCGACGGCCGCCTGCGCAACTGGTGGACGGACGACGACCGCAAGGCCTTCGACGAGATCACCGGCCGCCTGGTGGCGCAGTATTCGGCCTACGAGCCGCTGGACGGCCAGCACCTGAACGGCAAGCTGACGCTGGGCGAGAACATCGCCGACCTGTCGGGCCTGCAGATCGCCTACAAGGCCTGGAAGATGTCGCTCGGTGGCAAGAAGGCGCCCGTCATCGACGGCCTGACCGGCGAGCAGCGCTTCGTCTACGGCTTCGCGCAGGTGTGGCGCTCGAAGATCCGCGACGAGGAGGCGCTCAAGCGCATCGCCACCGACCCGCACTCGCCGGGCCGCTTCCGCGCGGACGGCGCCACGATCAACGCGGACGTCTTCCACGACGCGTTCCACACCAAGCCGGGCGACCGGATGTGGAAGGCGCCGGCGGACCGGCTGCGCCTGTGGTGACGGCGTCGCGCCCCGCGCGTGCGTGACGCGCGCGCGGGCGCGGCCCTATCATGGGCAGGACATGACGATCCCGCCCACTCTCCCCGTCGACGCGCGCGCCCGCGTCCGATCGCTGGTCAAGCGCAGCGGCCGCGTGCTGCTCGGGCTGGTCGGGCCGCCGGGCGCGGGCAAGTCCACGCTGGCGGCGGCGCTGCTGGCCGAATTCGCGCGCATCGCGCAAGTGGTGCCGATGGACGGCTTTCACCTGGCGAACGTCGAACTCGAGCGCCTGGGTCGCCGCGGCCGCAAGGGCGCGCCCGACACCTTCGACGCCGACGGCTACGTCGCGCTGCTGCGCCGGCTGCTGGCGCAGCGCGAGGACGAGATCGTCTACGCGCCCGAGTTCCGGCGCGCGATCGAGGAGCCGATCGCCGGCGCGATACCCGTCTTCCCGCGCACGCAGCTGGTGATCACCGAGGGCAACTACCTGCTGCTGGAGGACGGCCCCTGGTCGCAGGTAGCCGGCCTGCTGGACGAGACCTGGTACGTCGACATCCCCGATGCGCTGCGCGTCGACCGCCTCACGCAACGCCACGTGCAGTTCGGCCGCAGCGCCGGCGACGCCGCCGCCTGGGTCGCCAACACCGACGAGCCGAACGCGCGCCTGATCGAGGCATCGCGCGCGCGGGCCTCGTACGTGTTCCGCTGGGACGAGGCGTGATGGCCGCGCGATCGATGCGTGGGGCGATGACGGCGATGGCCGGCGTCGCGCTGCTCGCCGCCGCAGCGCCCGCGCGGCCGGCGGATCCGGCCTCCGCCGCCGCGCGCGGCGATCGGCCGCACGATTGCCACCCGACCTATCCCGCGGCGGCGATGCGCGCGAAGGCCGAAGGCGTCACGCGCGTGCGGCTGGACGTGGACGCCGAAGGCCACGTGGCCGTCTCCGCCGTGCTGCAGAGCGCCGGGCCGACGCCTGAGCACAAGCTGCTGGACGACGCGGCGGTGCAGGCCTTGACGCACTGCCCGATCACGCCGGCCCGGGACGCCAACGGCAAGGCGGTGAGCGCCAGCCTGAACGTCGATTACGTCTGGCTCATCGACCCGCCTGCGCGGCCCGGGTCGGCGCAGGCCGTGTCGTCGGCCGCCGCGCAGAACAAGCAAGGAGACTCGCGATGAGTGCCAAGCAGTGGATGGCCGCGGCGTTGGCCGCGATGGCGGGTTCGGGCGCTCTCGCCCAGGGGCCGCCGCCCGACCCGCCGCCGACGGCCAAGGCCGCCACGGTGGTCGCCTGGGACCCCAGCTGCGCGCCGCAGTACCCGGTGGCCGCGATCCAGTCGCGCGCCCAGGGCACCACGCGCGTGGCCGTGCACCTGGACGAGACCGGCAAGGTGGTGTCCATCGAGATCGTGCAGCGCTCGGGCGACACGCGCGAGCACCGCCTGCTGGACAACGAGGCCGCCCGCGCCATCGCGCGCTGCCCGTTCACGGCGGCGCGCGATTCGAACGGCAAGCCGATCCCGAGCGTCGTCACGCTGACGCAGGAGTGGCAGGTGGACGCGGCGCAGGCGAGTCCGGCGCAGCGTTGACGGGAGGCCGCCCGCGGCACGGGTGGCCGCGGGCGATGCCCGCCGCAACGAGTGGGCGCAACTTCAGGGGGAGCATGCACATGAATCGAATCGGAAGGGCGGCATGGCGCGCGATGGCCATGCTGGCCGCCGTCGGCGCGGCGGGCGCGTTCGCGCAGGCGTCCGCACCCGCGCAGGCCGACACGCAGGACACGCCGCAGGCCAATGCCTGCAAGCCCGAGTACCCGGAAAAGGCTCTGCGCGCCGGCGCGCAGGGCGTGTCGGTCGTGGAATTCCACGTGGACGCGAACGGCGCGGTGACCAGCGCCGAAGTCCTGCGAAGCGCCGGCCACTTGCGCGAGCATCGCCTGCTGGATCAGGCGACCGTGCGCGCGCTGTCGGCCTGCAGGTTCACGCCCGCCAGGGATGCGGACGGCCATCCGGTGGCCGGCGTGGTCGTCGTGCCGTATCGCTGGCTGCTCGACTGAATCTGGACGCTGGCGAGCCGCGGCGAGCGGCCCGCGCGCCTCACGCCACGCTGATCGGAATCACCCGCCCGCGCTCGTTCGCGCCCGGCTTCGTGGCGGCATCGCCGCCGCGGCCGTGCCACTTGTCCAGCAGCACGCGCCACTGCGCGCGGCCCGTCGCGAGGTTGCCCAGCTTCACGTGGCCATAGCCGCGGATGCGCTCGGGCACGCGGGCGATCTGCTGCGCCAGCGCGTGGTTGTCGGCGGTCAGCAGCGGCAGGATCTCCGTGCGCAGCAGCGTCTCGTAGTCGCTCGCGAGCGCGCGCTCGAGCTTGCGCTCCTCGGTGTGGCCGAACGGATCGAGCATCGAGCCGCGCAGGCCCTTGAACTTGGCCAGCACGCGCAGCGCGGGCATCAGCCACGGGCCGATGCGCATCTTCTTTGGGCGGCCGTTGGGGCCCGGGCGCGCGAGCAGCGGCGGGGCCATGTGGAACTCCAGCTTGCCCACGGTCTCGAACTGCTCGGCGAGCGACTTCTCGAAGCGGCCGTCGGTGTACAGGCGCGCGACCTCGTACTCGTCCTTGATCGCGAGCAGCCGCGAGAACTGCTGCGCCACGATCGTCGTCAGCGGCGCGCCCGCCGAGCCGATGGCCTGCTCGCGCGCATGCACCTCCTCGACCAGCGTGCGGAAGCGCTCGGCCAGCGCCGCGTCCTGGTAGTCGGTGAGGAACGCGACGCGGCGCTCGACCAGGCCGCCCGGGCCGAACAGCGACTGCGGCGCCGAGGGGTCGGCCGCCGGCTGGTCGGCGCCCATGATGCGCCGGAACGCCGCCGGGTCGGTGACCGCGAGGCGGCCGATCGCGAACGCGGTCTTGTTGTTCTCGACCGCCACGTTGTTCAGCTCGATCGCGCGCATCAGCGCCGCGTGCGACACCGGCACCAGGCCGCGCTGCCAGCACGCGCCCAGCATGATGATGTTGGACGGCATCGTGTCGCCCATCAGCTCCTGCGCCAGCGCCTGCGCGTCGACCAGCTGCACGCGGTCGTCGCCGGCGGCGTGGCGCAGCTTGTCGATCAGCGCGGGCGCGTGCATCGTCGCGTCGGGGTTGCGCACGAAGGCGGCGGTGGCGATCTCGTGGGTGTTGGCCAGGATCGCGGTGCGCCCGTTCTTGACCGTCGCGAGCGCGTCGTCGGACGCGCCGACGACCATGTCGCACGCCAGCAGCACGTCGGCCTGCTGGGTGTCGATGCGCACCTGGTTGAGCTGGTCGGCCGTTGGCGCCACGCGCACGAACGACAGCACCGCGCCGCCCTTTTGCGCGAAGCCCATGAAGTCCAGCACCGAGGCCTGCTTGCCCTCCAGGTGCGCGGCCATCGTGATCAGCGCGCCCACGGTCACGACGCCCGTGCCGCCCACGCCGGTCACCAGCATGTCGAACGGGCCCGTCCACTGCCACGGCGCGGGGCGGCCGATCTTCGCGATATCGGCCGCGAGGCGCGTCGCGTCGAAGCCGGCACCCACGCGCTTTTTGAGCGTCGCGCCCGTCACCGTGACGAAGCTGGGACAGAAGCCATTGACGCAGGAGTAGTCCTTGTTGCAGGAGCTCTGCTCGATCTGGCGCTTGCGGCCCCACTCGGTCTCGACGGGGATCACGCTCAGGCAGTTGGACGCCTGGCCGCAGTCGCCGCAGCCTTCGCACACGGCCTCGTTGATGAACACGCGTTGCGGCGGATCCGGGAATTCCTTCTTCTTGCGGCGGCGGCGCTTCTCGGCGGCGCAGGTCTGGTCGTAGATCAGGATCGTGACGCCCTCGATCTCGCGCAGCTCGCGCTGCACCGCGTCGAGCTCCTCGCGCGGATGGAAGGTGGTGCCGGCCGGGAACAGGTTGGCGTGCGCGCGGTGCGGCGTGATGTCGTCCGAGACGATGACCACGCGCTTGGCGCCCTCGGCCTCGACCTGGCGCGCGATCTCGGGCACCGACAGCGTGCCGTCGACGGGCTGGCCGCCGGTCATCGCCACCGCGTCGTTGTAGAGGATCTTGTACGTGATCGTGGCCTTGGCGGCGATCGCCTGGCGGATGGCCAGGTACCCCGAGTGGTAGTACGTGCCGTCGCCCAGGTTCTGGAAGACGTGCTTTTCCTTCGTGAAGCGCGAGTGCGCCGCCCAGTCGACGCCCTCGGCGCCCATCTGGATCAGGCCGCTCGTCTCGCGCTCCATCCAGCTGGCCATGAAGTGGCAGCCGATGCCGGCCAGCGCGCGCGAGCCCTCGGGCACCTTGGTCGACGTGTTGTGCGGGCAGCCCGAACAGAAGTAGGGCTGGCGCTTGACCGCGTCGGCCGCGTTGTGCAGCAGGCAGGGCATCGTGAAGTCGGTGACCAGGTGCGTGCGGTCCAGCGCCGGGTTCAGGCGCGCGAGCCAGCCGGCCACCACTTCCATGATGCGCGAGGGCCGCAGCTCGCCCAGCGACGACAGCAGCGGCACGCCGTCGGGCGTGGTCTTGCCGGCGATGCGCGGGCGCTGCGAGTCGGGCAGGCCGTACAGCAGCTCCTTGATCTGGCGCTCGACGACCGGCGCCTTCTCCTCGATGACGAGGATTTCCTCCAGCCCCTGTGCGAATTCGGCCATGCGCGTGGGCTCCAGCGGGAACACCAGGCCCACCTTGTAGATGCGCACGCCGGCCGCGGCCAGCGCGTTCGGATCGAGCTCAAGGCGGCGCAGCACCTCCAGGAAGTCGTAGTGCGCCTTGCCCACCGTGACGATGCCCAGCGTGGCGCTGGGGCTCGCGACGATGTGCTTGTCGACCGAGTTGACCTTGGCGAACGCGCGCACGGCCGCGAGCTTCTCGGCCAGGCGCGACTCCAGCCCCAGCGAGGGCAGGTCGACCGCGCGCACGTGCAGGTCCTGCGACGGCGTGAAGTCCACCGGCTGCGTGAAGTCCAGCGGGATCGCGTCCAGGTCGACGGTCATGCCCGACTCGACGACCTCGGAGATCGCCTTGAAGCCCACCCACGCCCCCGAGAAGCGCGACAGCGCCCAGCCGTACAGGCCGAACTCGAGGTACTCGGCGACGTTGGCCGGGTGCAGCACCGGCATGCTCCACGCCTGCATCGCAAGGTCGCTCTGGTGCGGCATCGACGAGGACACGCAGCCGTGGTCGTCGCCCGCGACGACCAGCACGCCGCCCTTCGGGCTGGAGCCGTAGACGTTGCCGTGCTTGAGCGCGTCGCCGGAGCGGTCGACGCCCGGGCCCTTGCCGTACCACATGGCCGTCACGCCCTCGACCTCACGCTTGGGGTCGAGCGCGACGCGCTGCGTGCCCAGGCAGGCGGTGGCGGCCAGGTCCTCGTTGATCGCGGGAAGGAACTCGACCTGCGACTCGGCCAGGAACTTCTTGGCCTTCCACAGCTGCTGGTCGACCATGCCCAGCGGACTGCCGCGGTAGCCCGAGACGAAGGCAGCGGTGTCCAGTCCGGCCGCCTGGTCGCGCCGGCGCTGCATCAGCAGCAGGCGCACGAGGGCCTGGGTGCCGGTCAGGAAGACGGCGCCGGAGTCGGCCGCCAGGTTGTCGG
>Ga0209563_100165_pt1 | contig 50808 bp, 44 predicted proteins | sample AraplaCvi_mMF_r2_FD_184271 | JGI IMG/M metagenome (GOLD analysis project Ga0209563, IMG submission 184271) | Arabidopsis root microbial communities from North Carolina, USA - plate scrape CL_Cvi_mMF_r2 (SPAdes) (version 2) | ecosystem: Host-associated > Plants > Roots > Endosphere | place: USA... | reverse complement strand
GAAGTCCTCGCGGTACTGGCGGCAGCTCGAGTACGAGGAGTACGCGCTCGTCGCGATGGCGATGACCTTGCGGAAGCCGCGCTCGTCGGCCTCGCGCAGCGCGTCGGCGAGGTACGGGTCCCAGTTGCGGTTGCCCCACAGCACGGGGAGGTCGATGCCGCGGGAGGCGAGCTCCGCCTCCAGCGCAGCCTTCAGCTCGCGGTTCTGGTCGTTGATGGGGCTCACGCCGCCGAAGTGGCGGTAGTGGTGCGCCACCTCCTCCAGGCGCTCCTCGGGGATGCCGCGGCCGCGCGTGACGTTGCGGAGGAACGGGATGACGTCGTCCTGCCCCTCTGGGCCGCCGAAGCCGGCGAGCAGGATCGCGTCGTACGCGACCGGCTCGGTGACGTGCTCGGGGCCGTCGGCGGCGGCCGGCGTCGCGCCCAGCACGCGCGGGGTGGTCGTCGCGTCGGTCACTGCAGCACCTCCACGACCTCGGCCGGCTGGATGCGGCGCCCGGTGAAGAAGGGCACCTCCTCGCGCACGTGGCGGCGCGCCTCGGTGTAGCGCAGCTCGCGCATCATGTCGACCAGGTCGGTGAGCTCGTCGGCCTCCATCGGCAGCAGCCACTCGTAGTCGCCGAGGGCGAACGAGGCGACCGTGTTGGCGATGACCGAGCGGAACGCGGCGCCCTTCCTGCCGTGGTCGGCCAGCATCTGCGACCGCTCCGCGTCGGGCAGCAGGTACCACTCGTAGCTGCGGACGAACGGGTAGACGGTCAGCCAGCCCTTCGGCTCCACGCCGCGGAGGAAGCCGGGCACGTGCGCCTTGTTGAACTCGGCGTCGCGGTGCACGCCCATCGCGTTCCAGGTGGGCAGCAGCGCCTTCAGCAGGCGGGTGCGGCGCAGCTGGCGCAGGCCCCACTGAAGGCCCTCGGCCTCGGGTCCGTGCAGCCAGATCATGAGGTCGGCGTCCGCGCGCAGGCCGGAGACGTCGTACAGGCCGCGGGTGGTGACACCCTGCAGCTCGATGTCGGCGATGACGCCCTCCAGCTCTTCGACGGCCTTCGGCACGTCGGTGCCGTCGAGGTCATCGGGGCGGGCGGGGTCGCGGCGCAGCACGGCCCAGAGGGTGAAGCCGGTCGGGTTGTCGGCGGGAGTTTCGGGGGCGGACGACTCTGCCGGAGCGGCAGCCGGGGTACTCATACCCACAGTCTCCCTCTGAAAGCTGAGAAGGCCAAAAAGAGGCAGGCCCCGAGCTCGGGCAACACTTACCGGCGGATCAGCCGGACGACACCCCAGACGGCGCCCCCGACCGCGACCGCGACGCCCACCGCGATGCCGGCCAGGGCCACGGGGTTCTCCTTCTGCAGCCGCCGGATGCGCTCCGCGGTGCGCTGCGGGACGTTCAGCTTGTACTGGATCGCGTCGATCGTCGCCGCCAGCTCGGCGCGGGCGCGATCGACGTCGCTGCGGTCAGTTGTCATACTTCCCGAGTCCCTTCAGCGCGTCGGTGTCCTGCTTGATGCTGGCGATGGTCTGCGACGGGGCGACGCCATCCATCTTCTTCAGCGAGCGGATGCCGACGAGCGCCAGCACGACCGCGATGATCACGAGGGCGCCGAAGACGATGAGCGCAGCCGCCCACCCGGGCAGCGCCACCGCGATCCCGAGGATCGCCGCGGCTACGAGCGTGCCGAAGGCGAAGAAGAGGAGGAACGCGGCGACCGCGAACAGCCCTATGCCGACCCCGGCATACTTCGCCTTCTCGGCGAACTCCGCCTTGAGGTGGTTCAGCTCCGCCTTGAGCAGCTCGACGAACAGCCGCGGCAGGTCGGAGACCAGCTGGGCGAGGGAGCGGGCACGGGCCCGCTCGGACTGCGCGCGCTCGCCCGGCGTGCGGACGGGCACCGGCCCCGGCGCGGCCGGGTGGTCACGGTCGGTCATCGGGCTTCTCCCCTCGTCGCTTCCGTACAGTACCCCTGTCAGGATGACGTGGCGCTACGGCCTTCCGCCGGGCGCGAGGCCGCGTCGGAGGCGGGCGACGGGTAGGGCGCGCGCGACTCGCGGCGCCGGTCGTTCGCCTTCACCACGAGACGCTTCACCGTGATGTACGCCGTCTCGGGGAACTCGCCGGCCTTCTCTGCCACGAAGTCCTCCACCGCGTGCACCTGCTTCTGCACGGTCGGCGACTGCCACACCTTGGCGGCGGCCTCCTTGAGCTGGTCGTACCGTTCGCGTCCGGCGCGCGCGCCGAGCACGAAGCCCACCGCCGCTCCGGCGACGAAGAGGAGCTTTCCGCGCATTCCGTCTCCCTCTCTCGAGTCTGTTCCGTCGTCGGCGTGTGGTCAGTCGTCCGCGTGCAGGGCCTCTGTGAGTGCCCTCCAGCGCAGACCTCGCACACGCTCGGCCGTGCGGCGCGCATCCGGGATCACGGAGGCGAGGCCCGTGCCGGTGAGCCAGGACCCGGTGACCTCGAGACCCTCGACGCCGTCGACCTCGGAGCGGACCCGCTGGATGCGTTCCCGCTGCCCCACTGTCGCATACGGGAGGGCGTTCGTCCAGGGGGTCCGCGCGAATGCGGCCACGGCGGATTCCGCGAACGGAATATTGAGCAGGCGGCCCGCGTCGGCGACGGCCTGAGCACGCAGCTCGTCGTCTCCCATCGCCCGGGTCTCGGCCGGCCGGCCGGCGCGTCCGTACGAGAGCCGGACCACGTGGCGCCCGCCCGCGGCCTCGGCGACCCAGGCCCACTTGGCGCTCGAATGCGTCATCGCCTTTGCGGTCACATCCGTGCCAGGCACGTCGGCGACGAGCACGCCCGTCCCCACCGGCGTGGTGTCGAGCCGCTCGTCGTCGATCACCAGGGTGACAAGTTCGACGCTGGATGCGGCCGGCCAGTCGAGCCCCGACAGCGCGGCGAGCGCGGGGTCGGCGGAGGCGAGCAGCGGCAGGGCGGCGTCGGCCTGCGTGGCGAGCACCACGGCGTCCGCGGGGATCTCCTCCCCGTCGGCGAGGCGCACCAGCCAGCGCGCGTCCCGCTCCTGCTCGGGCTCGGTGACCGGAGGCGGCGTCTCCTCGTCCCCCAGCGCCTCCGCGAGCACCGCCTCCACGACCGCCTGCGCGGCCTCCTCGACGCTCGGTGCCGTCCACCGCTCGACCGCGGCCACCGGGGCGGAGGTGCGCACGACCCCGCCGCGCGCCTCGATGTCGGAGGCGAGCGCCGCCGGCAGCCGCCACATCCCGCCGCGGATGCCGCCGACCGCGCTGCCCGCCTTCGACGCCGACCGCAGCTCACCGACGGCGCCGGAGAGCGAGCCGAGCCGGGTGAGGGCGGCGTTGAGTCCGGGAGCGACCACATCCACATCCAGCTCGTCGGGAGACGCCGAGTAGACACCGGTCGCGACCGGTGCGACGAGGAGGTCGAGCACCTTCCGGCCCATGCGTTTGCGGACCAGGGTGCCGAGGCGCCGCTCCTGCCCGATCTTCAGCACCGGGATGAGGCGGTCCAGGTACGCGCGCAGCGCACCCGACCAGCCGATCGCGGCGACGACGTCGGTCGCCAGCGGAGAGCTCGGGATGCCGAGCAGGCCGGCCTTCGGGAGCGGCACCGAGCGGGAGCCGTGGCGCACCCACGCGCCGGACGGGTTGGGCTGCACGACGTCGGCGTCCAGGCCCAGGTCGGTGAGCAGCTCGGCGACGTGCCCGCCGCGGGTGGCGAAGCTCTCGGCGCCCGCGTCGAGCGTCATCCCGCCCAGTTCGAGCGGCGCGACGCTGCCGCCGACCCGGTCGCCGGCCTCCAGCAGCGTCACCGCGAAGCCCGGCCGCGCGCACTCGCGCGCGACGACCAGGCCGGCCATCCCGCCACCGATCACGACGATGCGGGTGGGCGGCGCCTCCACGGCGTGCCGGATCTCCTCGCCCAGGTCGCCGGGCTCCGCCGGGTGGTCGCTCATTCCGGACGCCACCCGTGCACGAGCTCGACGACGCGCGTGAGGACGGTGGGGTCGGTCTCCGGCGGCACGCCGTGGCCGAGGTTCAGGACGTGCGCGGGAGCCTCCCGGCCGCGGTCGAGCACGTCGCGCACGTGCGCCTCCAGCACCTCCCAGGGCGCGTCGAGCATCGCCGGGTCGACGTTGCCCTGCACCGGCACGACGTGACCCAGCCGGCGGCTCGCCTCGTCGAGCGGGATGCGGTAGTCCACCCCGACCGTGTCGGCGCCGACCTCGTGCATCGCCTTCAGCAGCTCGCCGGTGCCGACGCCGAAGTGGACGAGCGGCACGTTGCGCACCCGCTCGTCGATCGGCGGCTCGGCCGCGCCGGAACCCGTCCCGCCCTCGGACTCGGGCTGCGGCAGCGCGTACGTCAGGTCGCGCACGTGCGACAGCGCCCGCGCCGAGGCCGGAGCGACGTGCGTGGTGTAGTCGTGCAGCGAGAGCGAGCCGGCCCACGAGTCGAACAGCTGCGCCGCGCTGGCACCGGCGAGCACCTGGGTGCGGAGGAAGGCGCCGGAGATGTCGGCCGTCCACGCCATCAGGCGCGCCCACGCGTCCGGGTCGGCGTGCATCAGGGTGCGGGCGCGGATGTGGTCCTTCGACGGGCCGCCCTCCACCAGGTACGCCGCCAGGGTGAACGGAGCCCCCGCGAAACCGATCAGCGGCGTCTCCCCCAGCTCCGCGATCGTCAGCCGGACCGCCTCCTGGATCGGGGCGAACACGTCCGCGCCGAGCGAGGCCGGGTCGATCGCGGTCAGCCGGTCCACGTCGGCCGCGGTCCGAACGGCCTCGGCGAAGACCGGGCCCTTGCCCGGCTGGATCTCCACCTCGACGCCGGCGAGCTTCAGGGGCACGACGATGTCGCTGAAGAAGATGCCCGCATCCACCCGGTGACGGCGCACCGGCTGCAGCGTGATCTCGCTCGCCATCGCCGGGTCGAGGCACGCGTCGAGCATGCGCGTGCCGACGCGCAGCTCCCGGTACTCGGGGAGCGAGCGACCGGCCTGGCGCATGAACCAGACGGGCGTCACCTCCTGGCGCTCACCCTGGTACGCACGCACCAACGGGCTGGACGCGGTGCGGCCGGAGGAGAGGGGATGTTCGGGTCCGAGGGAGGTCACCCCACGATTCTGCCAGGGCCGCGACTGGTGGGAACCTGGGGGCTGAGCGCCGGCTGGGCGCCGATTCGAAGTCGCAGGAGCGCAAGCGTAGGCTTTCCGTCGTGCTTCTGTGCTTCTCGTCGAGTCACCGTACGGCGGACTTCGACCTCCTGGAACGGCTCGAGCGTCGCGCTCCGGCCATCACCGCCGCACTCGCAGAGCACAACGACATCGTCGCCGGTTCCGTGGTCCTGGCCACCTGCAACCGCTTCGAGGCGTACCTCGACATCGACGAACCGCTCCCCGCGGCCCGCGCCGTCTCGGCGGAGGCCGTGCTGGATGCGGTGAGCGGCGCCGCGGGCATCGACCCGGCCGAGCTGCGCAAGGCCAGCTCCGTCTACGCCGACCACGCCGTCGCCGAGCACCTGTTCGCCGTGACCAGCGGACTGGAGTCCGTCGTCGTCGGCGAGGGCGAGATCGCCGGACAGGTGCGGCGGTCGCTGGAGTCCGCGCGCGCCAACGGATCGGTGACGAGCGAGCTGGAGCGCCTCTTCCAGGTGGCCTCGCGCACCTCCCGCGGTGTGAAGAACCGTACAGGGATCATGACCGCCGGCCGCTCGATGGTGCGGCTCGCGCTCGACCTCGCCGAGAGCAGGGTCAGCGACTGGGCGCAGGCGCGCGTGCTGCTGGTCGGCACGGGCAAGTACGCCGGTGCCAGCCTGGCCGCGCTGCGCGACCGCGGGGTGACGGATGTCCGCGTCTACTCCCCCTCGGGCCGCGCGCAGAAGTTCGCGACCTCCCACGACATCCAGGCGGTCCCCGCGGACGGCCTGGTCGACGCGCTCGCGCAGAGCGACCTCGTCGTCACCTGCTCCGCCGTCACCGACTACGTGCTCACGCTGCCGCTGCTCGCGGAGGCGCTGGAGCTGCCCGGCGCCGTCGAGCGCCGCCTCATCGTCGACCTCGGGCTCCCGCGCAACGTCGACCCCGCCGTCGCCGAGCTGCTGGGCGTCGAGCTGCTCGACCTGGAGACGATCAGCATCCACGCGCCGTTGAAGGAGCTGCAGGCCGCCGACGACGCACGCAGCATCGTCGACGCCGCCGCCGCCGAGTACCGCGCGCAGACCGCCGAGCAGGCCGTCACCCCGGCTCTCGTCGCCCTGCGGAAGCACGTGTTCGACGTGCTCGACGCCGAGATCGAGCGCGCCCGCGGCCGCGGCGACGCCAGTGAGCAGACGGAGGCCGCCCTCCGCCACCTCGCGGGTGTGTTGCTGCACACGCCGTCGGTGCGCGCGCGGGAGCTCGCCCGGCAGGGCGACGCCCGCGCCTTCATCGAGGGCGCTGCTGCCCTGTTCGGCGTCGACCCCGATGCCGGCGCCGCCGCCGTGCCCCACCTGACCGCCGTCGACGACGAGTCCGCGGCATCCTGACCCCGACCGAAGAGGAGCGACCGTGAGCGACGAAGCCACCACGACCGCCATCGCGCCGCACGGCGCCGCCAACCTGCCGTACGCAGCCGAGGTGCTGCACACCGAACGGCTGCTGCTGCGCCCGCTCAACACGGGCGACCTGGAGGATGTGCACGCCTACCAGAAGCTGAAGGACGTCGTCCGCTACCTCTACTGGGAGGTGCACGACCACGACGAGTCGGCCGAGCACCTGCGCAAGCGCATCGCCATGAACCGCCTGGCAGAGAACGGCGACGGCATCGTCTTCGCGGTCGAGCTGGCCGACCCCTCCGGCGGTCCGGGGCGCGTCATCGGCGACATCAGCCTGTTCCTGAAGAACGCCGCCTGGGGCAAGTTCGAGATGGGCTGGGTCTTCCACCCGGCCGTGCACGGCCGCGGGTTCGCGACCGAGGCGGCGCAGCGCGTCCTGGAGCTGTGCTTCGACACCCTCGGCGCTCACCGTGTCTTCGCCCAGCTGGACGCCCGCAACGACGCCTCCGCGCGCCTGTGCGAGCGGCTCGGGATGCGGCAGGAAGCACTGCTGCGCGAGACGGAGATCTTCAAGGGCGAGTGGTCGGACACCGCCGTGTACGCGATCCTCGAGCAGGAGTTCCGCGCGGGCGAGTGACCGCGGGGTTCCTCCGTTTGTCACGCGATGGGCTGGGTCGCGCGATTGTCTCGCTAAAGAGACCCACCCGCATGACCGGTGGTTGGGGGGAGTCATGCGGGTGGGGGTCGATGCGGCGGACTAAGCCTTCCCGGTCCCGTTGCGGCGGGCGTGTTTACGCACCGGGAGTGATCCCCGGAGCAGGCGCGCAGAGGTCGTTGACCGTCACCGTCAGCGTTCCCCAGAACTTGGAGCCGTTCGCGGTCGAGCTGGTCCAGTCGTATTCGTATGTACCGGGAACGGTGGTGTTGATCGTGTTCGAGGCACGGTCATACCCGGGGCCGGTCAGAGTCGCCGCGGTACCGTCCGAGTTCTTCACCGGATTGAGATACGGCGCACCGCACTGCGCGACCACAGCGGGGAACTGTACGGCCGCATCCACGTAGAGGACAGCTGTCAACTTCGACACGGGCGAGAGATCTGCGATCGCGTTGTCGAAGATGTTGATCAACCGGAGTTTGGAGAGCCCTGCCAGAGGCGTGACGTCCTGGATCCTGTTGCTCACAGCATCGACCGCGGTCAGCGTCGTCAAGCCGGAGATCGGCGCCAGACTTTCGATCTTGTTGTTCGGAGCGCGCAACGTCGACAGGCCTGTGAGGGATTCGGCCCCTGCGAGGCTGGCGATGCCCATCTGATCGCACTCAAGGGTGCGGATGGATGCGGCCTGCGCCTGCGTGATCACGGCGTTGGCCTGCTGGCCGAGCTGGGCGTTCACGCACGCGCGGAAGTTGGCGTCGGGAAAGACGACCGGGTCGCCCGGTGCCGCCAGCGCCGGGGCGGCGACGGTCATGCTCCCGATGACCGCGGCTGCCGCCACTGCCGCCAGATATCGCTTCTTCAGCCTCACGATGACTCCTCAATTTCTGCGGGCGCCGCCATCACCGGCCGCGCACCCTGTTTCATGACGGTATTCGTATGGAAAATACCGGTAACGCATTTTAGATGTTATCACAACAGGGTTTGACAGCTGCGACGACGCGTCCGCTAGCGTGCGCGTGCTACTCGGGATGCGGCAGTGGTACCGCGCGGCCTCGCGACCCTGGGCGTCGCTAAGGGAGGACTCTGTACGCGCGCGCCCCTAGGCGTGCGTGAACGGAGGAGTGCCGGGCTCGGGACGTCCGAGTTGCCCGGGTGACCAGGGGCGTCGGCTGGCTCTGTCGCTCCGGGAGGACTTTGCGCGCGACGCGCCGCTACGGGTGCGCGAATGGAGGAGTCTTGGGCTCGCGCCGTGCCGGGGTTCCTCCGTTTTGTCGCGAGGTGGGCTGGGTTGCGGCTACCCGGTTGCGCAGCTGAAAGAGACCCACCCGCATGACCGGTGGTTGGGGGGTGTCATGCGGGTGGGGGTCGATGGGGCGGATTACGCCTTCCCGTCCGCGTTGTTGCGGCGGCGGATCACGAGGAGGGCGGCGCCGGCGAGGAGGATCGCGAGGCCGCCGATCCCGTACGGGAGGATGTCCGCGCCGGTGGAGGCGAGGGTGTAGTTGCCCGTGGTGGTGGAGGTGGTTCCGGTCGTGCCGGTGCCTGAGCCGTTCCCAGCGCCTCCGTTCCCAGCGCCGCCGTTCCCGTTCCCGCTCGAGCCCCCGTCACCGTTGCCATCGGTGGCCGGGTCGACCTGGATCGTGTACTCCGCGGTGTCGGTGCCCTCACTGTTGGTCGCCGTCACCGTGAACGTGAACGTGCCCGCGGTGGTGGCGGTCCCGGTGATCTTCCCGGTCACGGCGTCCAGACTCAGCCCGTCCGGCAGCGCGCCCGCGGTCACCGCGAACGTCGGCGCCGGAGCACCGGACGCGGTAATGCTGAACTCATACACAGTGCCGACCGTGGTGGTCCCGGTCGGGGCGTCGGAGGTGATCGCAGGCGGAGCGGGCATCTCGACCGTGATGCTGTAGTCGGCGATCACCGAGCTGACGCTGTTGGTGGCGCTGATGCTGAACGCGTAGTCACCCTCGGTGGTCGGGGTGCCGGTGATCTCCCCCGTGACGGTGTCCAGGCTGAGCCCGTCCGGCAGAGCGCCGCTGCTGACCGAGAACGTCGGCGCCGGGGCACCGGTCGCGGTGACCTGGAACGTGTACGGCTTGCCGACCGCGGCAACACCGGTCGGTGCGCCCGAGGTGATGACCGGCCCCGCGTCGACCTGCACCGTGTACTGCTTCGAATCCGAACCCGCCGAGTTGGTCGCGGTCACCGTGAAGGTGAACGAACCGGTCGTCGTCGGAGTGCCCGAGATCACGCCGGTCGTCGCGCTAAGCGACAGCCCCGCGGGCAGGGACCCCGCAGTGATGGAGAACGTCGGCGCCGGAACACCGGTCGCGGTCACCGCGAAGGAATATGGGCTCTCCGTCGCGGCCGGGGTCGTGGGCACACCGGACGTAATCGCCGGGGCCGCCGGGCACGGGCCATCCACTGTCACCGTGAGCGTCCCGCTGAATTCAGAGCCGGGATTGGTCTCGGTGATCCACGTGTACGAAGAGGTGCCTGCCGCGCTGGTGTCGATCGCGTTGGTCCCACTGTTGTAACCAGAGCCTGTCAGCGGGACGACGCTCCCGTCTACATTCCTCACCGGGTTGCCGTAGGGAACTCCACACTGGACAGAGGCTGCTTGCGACTGCTGGGAGGCATCCAAGCGACCGTTCGCGGCCAGACCCGAAAGCGAGGACAGATCTTCGATCTGGTTCCCGTTCACGACGAGGGTGGACAGACTGTCGAGCCCAGCCAATGGGGAAACGTCCTGCACCTGGTTGTCGACGAGGATCAGCTGCTCCAGGTTGGTGAGTCCAGACAGCGGCGTCAGATCCTTGACCTTGGCATTGATGACCCACAGGTTCTCAAGCTTCGCGAGGCCCGCCAACGGTGCCAGGCTCGTGATCTCCTTGGAGTCGTTGAAGAGGAGTGCCGTTGCTCCGGTGAGCGACTGCGCTCCTGTCAATGTCGTGATGGTGACATACCCACAGTCGAGCGTGGTGATCGAGGCCGCCTGCGCCTCGGTGATCACGGCGTTCGCCGGCTGGCTCAGCGCGTTGTTCACGCACGCGCGCAGGTTGGCGTCCGGGAAGTTCACCGGGTCGCCCGGGGCCGCCAGGGCCGGGGCCGCGACGATCGCGCCGCCGAGCACGACAGCCGCCACCACTGACGCGAGATAGCGCTTCTTCAGCCTCACGATCACTCCTGAACTCACGCGGGCATCCTGCGCCGCTCGACAACGGCATTCGTATAACAAATACCTGTACGCATACGAGATGTTAGCAGAGAACGAGGCGCCGATGGAGGCCGCCTGCCGCTTTTCGGCGGCTGCCCCCGCATCCTCAGTAGGATGGACGGGTCCCCACACCCGCATCTCTCAGGGAGCACCATGGCCGCACCGTCGAGACTGGAATCCGTCATCACGCTGGCGCAGCACCGCGGATTCGTCTTCCCCTCCGGCGAGATCTACGGCGGCACCCGTTCGGCGTGGGACTACGGCCCCCTCGGCGTGGAGCTGAAGGAGAACATCAAGCGCGAGTGGTGGAACGCGTTCGTGCGCGGCCGCGGCGACATGGTCGGCCTCGACTCCGCCATCATTCTGCCCACCCCGGTGTGGGAGGCGTCCGGTCACGTCCAGGTGTTCAGCGACCCGCTGACCGAGTCGCTCATCACCCACAAGCGCTACCGCGCCGACCACCTGTTCGAGGCGTACGCCGCCGAGCACGGCCACCCGCCGGCGAACGGGCTCGACGACATCCCCGACCCCGACCACCCGGACAAGGTGGGCCAGTGGACGCCGATCCGGCAGTTCTCCGGCCTCATGAAGACCTTCCTGGGCGTCGTCGACGACGAGTCCGGCCTCCACTACATGCGCCCGGAGACCGCGCAGGGCATCTTCACCGACTTCGCCCACGTGCTGCAGGCCGCCCGCAAGAAGCCGCCGTTCGGCATCGGCCAGATCGGCAAGGCGTTTCGCAACGAGATCACGCCGGGCAACTTCATCTTCCGCACGCGCGAGTTCGAGCAGATGGAGATCGAGTACTTCGTCGAGCCGGGCACCGACGAGGAGTGGTTCGACACCTGGATCGACCTCGCCTGGGACTGGTTCACCGAGCTCGGCATCAAACCGGACAACATCCGCCGCTTCGAGCACCCGAAGGACTCGCTGGCGCACTACTCGAAGCGCACGATCGACATCGAGTACCGCTTCGACTTCGTCGGCAGCGAGTGGGGCGAGCTGATGGGCGTCGCCAACCGCACCGACTTCGACCTGAAGACGCACATCGAGCACTCGGGCAAAGACCTCAGCTACTTCGACCAGAACAAGAACGAGCGCTACGTGCCGTACGTGATCGAGCCGTCCTTCGGCCTGACCCGTGCGCTGATGGCGTTCCTGGTGGATGCGTACGACGAGGAGCAGGTGCCGAACGCCAAGGGCGGCACCGACAAGCGCACCGTGCTGCACCTCGACCCGCGCCTCGCGCCGGTCAAGGTCGCCGTGCTCCCGCTCTCGCGCAACGAGGCCCTGTCGCCGCTGGCCCGCGGCCTCGCCGACCGGCTCCGCAAGCGCCGCAACGTCGACTTCGACGACTCGGGCGCGATCGGCCGCCGCTACCGCCGTCAGGATGAGATCGGGACGCCGCTCGCTGTGACGGTCGACTTCGACTCGCTCGAAGACGACGCCGTGACCGTCCGCGACCGCGACACGATGCAGCAGGAGCGCATCCCGCTGGAGGGCCTCGACCGCTACCTGGCGGAGCGGCTGCGCGAGGTCTGAGGCCGGGGCGCACAGAGCTGAGGGCGCGACGGAGGCCGGAATGAGCACCGCAGGCACGGCGAGCACCCGGTCGGCTTCCGGCTCGCCGGCCAGGCCTCCCGCCTCCGGCGGCCGCGGCCCCGGCGGGTTCGGCCGCGCGCTGCTGCGCTACGCCCGCATCGCGCCCGCGAGCATCGCGCTCGCGATCGTCGCCCTGGCCGCCTCCATCGCGACAGGGACGCTGTGGAACGCCGCGACCACGGCCGGCGGCGCGCACGTCTGGGCGGCGGGCGTGACCACGACGGTGCACGCCGGTGCCTGGTGGACGCCCCTCACCGCTCTCTTCGTGCCGGAGGACACCCTCCAGCTGATCGCCACGGTGCTGCTCGCGCTCACCGTCATGGCCGCGGCGGAACGGCTGCTCGGGACCGCGCGCACCGTGCTCGCCTTCCTCGCCACCGGACTCGGCGGCATCCTCCTCGGCGTGCTGCTGCAGTGGGGCGCCGCGAGCGTCGGGGAGCTGTGGGCGACGGTGACGGAGTTCGATGTCACGCTCGACCCGACGATCGGGATCGTGGGGACGCTGGTCACGGCGAGCGCCTTCGCGACCGCGCTGTGGCGGCGGCGCATCCGGCTGCTGACCTTCGCGGTCGTGCTCGTCTTCGTGCTCTACAACGGCGACCAGAACAACATCTACCGCCTGATCGCCGCACTGCTCGGGCTCGGCCTCGGCGTGCTGCTGCGCCGCAACGGTCTGCGGAGGCTGCACCGCAGCTCCCACGCCGAGACGCGCACGCTCGTGGCCGGCATCGTCGCCATCACGGCGTTCGGGCCGCTGCTCGCGCTGCTCCCGCCCGGCGGATTCGGGCCGTTGTCGTTCGTCGCCACGCTGTTCGAGCGCCCGGCCGTGGATGTGCCGAGCGTCATGGCCCGCTGCGACGTCTCGTACACGAGCAACTGCCGTTCGCAGCTGCTGCTCGTCGCCGTGCAGGGTCCGGGGCCGCTGCTCCTGTCGATCCTGCCGCTCGCGCTGCTCGTCCTCACGGCGATCGGGCTGCGGCGCGGCCGGCGGTTCGCGCTCTTCCTGGGCATCGCGGTGAACATCGCGATGCTGCTGCTCCCCCTCACGGCCCTCGGTGGCGACATCGAACTCGAGGTGCAGAGCGTGCGGGCGCTGACCCCGGCGATCGAGGTGCTGCTGTGGCTGCTCGCCGCGATGGTCGTGCCCATCGCCTCCATCGCGCTGCTCGTCGCCACGCGGCGACAGTTCCCGATCCGGGCGCCGCGGGAGGCCGTCGCCCGGTTCGTCATCATCGTCGTCTGCACGTTCGGGCTGCTCGCGCTCGCCTACCTCGTCGCCGCGCTGTCGTCGCTGACCGAGTTCGTGCCGGATGCGACGGTCGGCGACATCTTCGCCTCCACCCTGCGCCGGTTCGTCCCCGCGGGGTTCCTGTCGCTGCTCGGCACCCCGATCGTGCCGACCACGCCGATCGTCGTGCTGCTCTACGGCTGGGTGGGGCCGGCGTTCTGGACCGTCTTCATCTTCGCGACCCTGCGGCTGTACCGGGCGTCGCTCACCGGGCGCACGCTCGCCGACGAGGAGCACTTCCGCGCGCTGCTGCGCGAGGGCGGCGGCGGCACGCTCGGCTTCATGGGCACCTGGCCCGGCAATGTGTACTGGTTCAGCTCCGACGGCGAGTCGGCCGTCGCGTACCGGGTGATCGGCGGCGTCGCGATCGCCCTCTCCGACCCCGTCTGCCGCCCGGAGCGGGCCGAGCGGACCATCGCCGAGTTCGCGCAGTTCTGCGACGTCAACAGCTGGACGCCCGTCTTCTACAGCATCCACGGCCGGTACCTGCCGGTCTTCGACGCGCTCGGCTGGCCGAACATGTCGGTCGGCGAGGAGACCCTGATGCACCCGCAGACCTTCGACCTGGTCGGCAAGCCCTGGCAGAAGGTGCGTCAGGCCCACAACCGCGGCATCAAGGAGCAGATCTCGACGCTCTGGACCACCTGGGACGACCTGTCGCCGCTCATCCAGACCCAGATCACGGCGGTCAGCGAGCAGTGGGTGTCCGAGAAGGAGCTGCCCGAGATGGGCTTCACGCTCGGCGGCCTGGACGAGCTGCGCGACCCGGAGGTGCGCCTCTACCTCGCCTTCGGCAGCGACGGCGAACTCCAGGCCGTGACGAGCTGGCTTCCCAGCTGGCGCGACGGCCGGGTGGTCGGCTACACCATCGACTTCATGCGCCGGGCCGACGGCGCCATGAACGGCATCATGGAGTTCGTCATCGCCTCCGCGGCCCAGCACATGCGCGAGGAGGGCGTGGAGGTGCTCAGCCTCTCCGGCGCCCCGCTCGCCACCAAGCCGCTCGGCGACGGCGAGGAGGCCGGCGAGCAGACCGGCATGGACCGGCTGCTGGGCTTCCTGGCCACGACGCTGGAGCCGGCGTACGGGTTCGCGTCGCTGTTCGCGTTCAAGAGCAAGTTCAACCCCACCTACGAGACCCTCTACATGGCGTACCCGGATGCGATGGCCCTGCCCGCGATCGCGGGCGCCCTCGCGAAGGCGTACCTGCCGGACGCGAACGCCCGGGAGTATGTGGCGCTGGCGCGCACGCTGATGCGCTGAGCCGGGCGGGCGACCACCGCCCCTCGCCGAGGTCGGGGGCCCCTTCCTTCGCGGGTCCTGCGCGCTTGTGGACAACTCTGCGCGCGAAGAGGCCTGCCCTGATACCATCTGGCATACTTATCCGTATTTCTGATCTGAATACGGCGTGGTGAGTGGCGTTTTCGTCCCCGAGTGCGGAGTGGATGATGAGACTGAAAAAGCGTTTCTTGGCGGCTGCGGCGGCGGGGACGGTCGTGCTCAGCACTGTCGTCGCCTCGCCCGCCCTCGCCGCCCCCGGCGACCCGGTGGCCTTCCCCGACGCGGCGTTCAAGGCGTGCGTGAACTCTGCGTTGCAGCAGCCCGCGACAGCCACCATCACCGAGGCGCAGGCCGCGTCGATCAGCTACCTGAACTGCAACGTCAGTGCCGTCGCCGACCTGACCGGCGCGCAGTCGCTCACGGGATTGAAGGACTTCGAGGCAGTGCTCGCCTCGATCACCGACCTCGGCCCGCTCTCCGGGCTCACCAGCCTGCAGTCCCTCGAACTGTGGGCGAACGAGATCACGAGCGTCTCGCCCTTGGCCGGCCTCGTGAACCTCACCCGTCTCGGGGTGACCTCCAACAAGGTGACGGATCTCTCCCCTCTCGGCGGCCTGACCAATCTGACGGACCTCTCCGCGTCCGGTCAGAGCGCGTCGGTCTCCGTACCGTGCGCCGCGCCGTACACCAACCCGGTCAAGAACCGCGACGGATCGGCCGTGCCTCTGACCGGCCAGGGCTACAACAGCGCGACGAACACCATAGACACGAGCGTCGCCGGGACCTTCTCGTTCGCGTGGAACACGCCGACGCCGGGTGGTGGCGCCTTCGAAGGGACGCTGGCTGTCACCGTGCGTCCGTGCCCGGCGGCCCCGGCGATCACCTCGGGTGCGCCGACGACCCCGGCGACGGTGGGGACCGCGTATTCGTTCCGGGTCACCGCGACCGGTGTTCCTGCGCCGACGTTCTCGATCACCGCGGGTGCGTTGCCGGCGGGGCTGACGCTGAACCCGGCCACCGGTGTGATCTCGGGCACCCCGACCGCGAGCGGTTCGTACTCCTTCACCGTGACGGCGACGAACCCGACGGGGACCGACGCGCAGCCGTATTCGATCGTGGTGGATGCCAAGCCGGCGATCACCTCGGATGCGCCGACCGCGGGTGTGACCGGCTCGGCGTACTCCTTCACGGTGACCGCGTCCGGGTCCCCGGCGCCGACGTTCTCGGTCACCTCCGGGTCACTGCCGGCCGGGCTGACCCTCGACCCGACCACTGGTGTGATCTCGGGCACCCCGACCGCGACCGGCTCCTTCACGTTCACGATCACCGCGACCAACAGTGCCGGGACGGATGCGCAGCGGTACACGGTTGCGGTGGACGAGGTTCCGGCGATCACCTCGGCTGCTCCGACCGCGAGCGGCGTGGTCGGCACCCCGTACTCCTTCACGGTGACCGCATCGGGTGTTCCCGCGCCGACCTTCTCGATCACGGCGGGGGCTCTTCCGGCTGGGTTGTCGCTGGACGCGACGACCGGTGCGATCTCGGGCACCCCGACCGCGCCGGGTCCGGCCGGGTTCACGGTCACCGCGACCAACAGTGTCGGCTCGGACTCGGCCGACTACGTCATCGCGATCGATGCGGCACCGGCGATCACCTCCGGCGCACCCACCGGTGTTGCCGCGGTCGGGAAGCCGTACGCGTTCACCGTGACCGCGACCGGAGCCCCGGCGCCGACGTTCGCGGTGTCCGCGGGGGCGCTCCCGGACGGGCTCACCCTGGATGCGGCGACCGGTGAGATCACCGGCACCCCGACGCAGGAGGGTGACTACGCGTTAAGCATCAGCGCCACCAACAGAGTCGGCTCGGTGACCGCCGACTACAGCATCACGGTGGAGGCATCCGCCCCGCCGGTGATCACCTCGGGCAACCCGCACCACACCACGGTCGGGAGTGTGTACGACTTCACGGTCACCGCCTCCGGTGCTCCAGCACCGACGTTCGCGGTGACCGCGGGTGCGCTCCCGGACGGGCTGGCTTTGGATGCGGCGACCGGGAAGATCACCGGTACCGCCACCACGGCCGGGACGTTCACCTTCACGGTGGCAGCGAGCAACAGTGAGGGGACTGACACTGCCGAGTACACCATCCAGGTCGAGCCCGCCGACGGCGGCGATGACGGCGGAGACGGCGACGGAGACGGCGGTGGCAACGGCGGCAACGGCGGTGGCGGCGGCGGTGGCGGCGGCGGTGGCGACGGCAACGGCGGAACCGGCGGCAACGGGAACGGTGGCGGCGGCACCGGCGGAACCGGCAAGACCGGGAGCGGCTCGGGCACCGGAACGACCGGCACCACCACCACGGGCGACTACACCCTCGCCTCGACCGGCGCGGACATCCTCCCGTACGGGATCGGCGGGCTGGTCATCCTCCTCGCCGGCGCGGCGCTGCTCCTGGTCCGCCGTCGCACCAACGCGGAAGACAAGGCGTAATCCCGCCGCCCCCGTCCACCGCCACCGAGGCGGCCGAGTGCCCGCCTCGTAAGGAGGGGTCGAACGTCGCATCTCCGGCTGGGTTGTCAGCCGTCGGAGAATTCGGGGCGGCGGCGGACGGATCTCCGACGGAGTCAGGCGGCCCGCTCGATGTCCGTCCTCGCCCGGATGCGGCGTGCGATCAGCAGCCACGTCACCCCGCTGGCCACCACGAACACGAGGTCGAACAGCAGGATCCCGCCGCCGCGCGCCGCCTCCGGCCAGGGCAGGTTCTGCGCCAGCCACGCCGCACCGTTGAACACGCCGTGCGCGGCCGCGACCGCCAGGTAGGCGAGCAGCACCCTCCACGTGAACCGGAAGCGTCCGCCGCGCGCCGCACCGAACACCGCCGCGCCCAGCAGCGCCGAGAACACCGGGTGCAGGAACGGGCCGGTCAGTTGGCGGCCGATCGTCGTCACCAGGAAGACGCCGAGTCCCGAGCCGTTCTCCTGGCCGCGCGCGAACGCCTCCTGCAGGTAGCCGAGGTTCTCGATCACGCTGAAGCCCAGCCCGACCGCGCCGCCGACGAACAGGCCGATGCGCGCATCCTTCACCGGCAGCCTCCACGCCAGCACCACGGCCGCGGCGATCTTCGCCAGCTCCTCCACGACGCCGGCGCTCACGAGCGCCACGCCGGAGGGATGCGCCGCGGTCCCGCCGGTGAGCACGTCGATGATGCTGTTGACGGGACCGGAGACCAGCGTCGCGGCCAGCCCGCCGACGCCCGCGATGATCACGAGCCGGGAGGCGGAGAGCCGGTCGTCCGCGCGCAGCCGGTACGCCATCGTGTACAGGATGGCGGCGGCGACGGTCGCGGCGCCCGTCACCAGCAGGTACGGCGAGAGCACCGCGGGGGCGTCATCCTTGGCGTGCGGCGCGATGGCGCCGAGCAGCAGGCTGAACCCGAACAGCCACAACCAGATGAAGGCGCTGCAGCCGGCGATGATCCAGCCTCCGAACCGCCCGATCCACTTGCGGGGAGCACGGGGCCGGCGCGTCGCCACCGGCTGCGGGGGCTGCCGCGGGGCCGTGTACTCGGTCCAGCCGACGCCGCTCCACCAGCGCAGCGCGCCGGCGTCGTGCGGGTCGTCGTACCAGCCGGCCGGGGGTGTCTGCGGGTGAACGGAAGCGGAGGTCACGGGGCAAGCATACGAACGCGGGCGAGCCTCCGGGGGCCGCCGCGCATCCTCTGACATTCTGAATTCCGAACCACCCAGGGGGACCCACCATGCGCTTCACCACCACCGGCCAGAAGGCGGTCGTGATCGTCGTCCTGGCCGCCGTCGACGGGCTGCTCACGCTGCTCCTCAACGCGCTGGGCTCGGAGGCCGGGTCGATCGTGCTCAGCGTGCTGCAGGTGGTCGCCTGGTATCTCGTGACGCGGACGTTCCGCGGCCCTGGCGAGCCGGTGCGCGCGGCGCGGCCGTGGTGGCGGATGACGAACCGGCCGCTGCTGAGCGGGGTGTTCGCCGTGATCTACCTGCTCCTCGCCGTGGTCAACATCGGGCTCTCGTTCGCCGGGTTCGGCAGCCTGTCGGGCACCGTGTCGATCGTGGCGGAGCTCGCGCTGGGCGGCCTCTTCGCCGTCTCGTACCGGCGCCTCGCGTCGCTGGCCCGCGCAACGGCCTGACCCGTAGGCTGGGCGCATGACGCTCGACTCCGGCATCCGCACCGACGAACTCGACCCGGCCGTCCGCCCGCAGGACGACCTCTTCCGCCACGTGAACGGCAAGTGGCTGGAGCGCACCGAGATCCCCGCCGACAAGGCGCGCTGGGGGTCGTTCATGGTGCTCGCGGAGGAGTCGGAGAAGGCCGTCCACGAGATCATCGAGCAGGCGCAGAACGCCTCAGAGGGCACCGAGGAGCGCACGTTCGGCGACCTCTACACGAGCTTCATGGACGAGGAGCGCATCGACGCCCTCGGGGTGGAGGCGATCCGCGACGAGCTGACCTTCGCCGACGGCGTCGACAGCATCCCGAGCCTGCTCGAGACGGTCGGCAAGCTGGAGCGGCGCGGGCTCGGCGGCTTCTATCAGCTGTTCGTCGACAACGACCCGGGCGACCCGGAGCGCTACCTCGTCTTCCTGGAGCAGGCGGGCATCTCGCTTCCCGACGAGTCGTACTTCCGGGAGGAGCGGTTCGCGCCGGTGCGCGAGGCGTTCGTCGCGCATATCCAGCGCATGTTCGAGCTCGCCGGGATCGACGACGCCCCGGCGCGCGCCCAGCGCGTCTTCGACCTGGAGACCGCGATCGCCTCCCAGCACTGGGACAACGTGGCGTCCCGTGACTCGGAGAAGACCTACAACCTCTACAGTTGGGCCGACGCGAAGGCCGTCTTCGGCGGCGGCGCGGCGGGCGCGGCGGCCGACCTCGACGTGTGGGCGGAGGCCCTCGGGGCGCCGCAGGGCGCGCTGGCAGAGGTGGTCCTGCGGCAGCCGTCGTTCACGTCCGGACTGGCGGCCCTGCTCACCGACGACCGCCTGCAGGCCTGGCGCGACTGGCTGACCTGGCAGGTCATCCACGGCGCGGCCCCCTACCTCTCGGGCGAGTTCGTCGAGGCGAACTTCGACTTCTACGGCCGTACGCTCACCGGCACCCCGCAGATGCGGGCGCGCTGGAAGCGCGGCGTCTCCCTCGTCGAGGGCGCGATGGGCGAGGCCGTCGGCCGCATCTACGTCGAGAAGCACTTCCCGCCGGCGGCCAAGCAGCAGATGGACGAGCTGGTCGCCAACCTGATCGAGGCGTACCGGCAGAGCATCCGCACCCTCGACTGGATGGGCGAGGAGACCCACAAGCGCGCGCTCGACAAGCTCGAGAAGTTCACGCCGAAGATCGGCTACCCGGTGAAGTGGCGCGACTACTCGAGCCTCGCGATCGACCCGACCGACCTGATCGGGAACGTGCGGGCGGCGGCGCTGTTCGAGTTCAACCGCGAGCTCGGCAAGATCGGCAAGCCGATCGACCGCGACGAGTGGTTCATGACCCCGCAGACGATCAACGCCTACTACAACCCGGGCTTCAACGAGATCGTGTTCCCCGCGGCCATCCTGCAGTTCCCGTTCTTCGACGCCGACCGGGATGCGGCCGCCAACTACGGCGCGATCGGCGCGGTGATCGGGCACGAGATCGGGCACGGCTTCGACGACCAGGGCTCCAAGTTCGACGGCGACGGCCGGCTCGAGGACTGGTGGACGGAGGCGGACCGCGCGGCCTTCGAGAAGCGCACGGCCAGCCTGATCGAGCAGTACAACGCGCTCGCGCCCGCGCAGGTGCCGGAGCACCACGTGAACGGCGCGCTCACCATCGGCGAGAACATCGGCGACCTCGGCGGGCTCGGCATCGCGTGGAAGGCGTACCTGCTCTCGCTCGGCGCTCAGGAGCCTCCGGTGATCGACGGCCTGAGCGGTGCGGAGCGCTTCTTCCTGTCGTGGGCGCAGGCCTGGCAGCAGAAGGGCCGGGACGAGGAGGTCATCCGCCTGCTGGCGATCGACCCGCACTCCCCCAACGAGTTCCGCTGCAACCAGATCGTGCGCAACATCGACGCGTTCTACGACACGTTCGGTGTGGCAGAGAGCGACCGGCTGTGGCTGGCTCCGGAGGAGCGCGTCACCATCTGGTGACCGCCTCCGGCGACCGCGCGGTATTTCCGGTCAGCGCCGGTCCATGCCCCCCGTGTACGGGGTAGCATCGTCTCTGTCGTCGCCGCGGGCGGGGAGGTGGAGGCGACAGCGGCATCCGGTGCGGATGCCGCCGCACCGGTAGGCCCGATTCGGAAGAAAGACCCAGCGACACCGTGACGATTCACGCTCAAGAGTCCGAACGTCGAGCCCGTCAGGCCGGCGCCCGGCGGGGCCGGCACCGTTCACCCGGTACCGCGCAGACGTTCACCCGCGGGTTCGACGCGCTCGGCAGTCTGGCCGTCGCGGGCGTGCAGGTCTCGGCTCGGGCGACCGACCTCGCCACCGGCGCCGTGCTCTTCTCGGTCGACGACCACATCGTCATGCCGACCGCCAGCATCGGAAAGGTGCTGCTGCTGGTCGAGGTCGCCGCGCGGCTGCAGTCGGGCCAGCTGAGCCCGCTGGCCCACCTGGACCGCGACCCGCGCGACGTGGCGGGCGACTCCGGCATCTGGCAGCACCTCAGCGTGCCGTCGCTGCCGGTCGCCGACCTCGCGGCCCTCGTGGGCGCGACGAGCGACAACCTCGCCACCAACGTGCTGCTCCGCCGGGTCGGGCTGGAGGCGGTCAGCGCGCGCACCGAATCCCTCGGCCTCACCCGCACCGCCCTGCTCGACCTCGTGCGCGACCACCGCGGACCGGACGACGCCCCGCAGCTCTCCGTCGGCAGCGCCAACGAGCTGACCTGGCTGTTCTCCGCGCTCGCTCGCGGCGAGATCGTGAACCCCGCGACCAGCCAGCGCGTGCTCTCGTGGCTCTCGCTGAACAGCGACTTCTCGCTCGTCTCCAGCGCGTTCGGGCTCGACCCGCACTCGCACCGGCACCCGGAGCACGGCATCCTGCTCGTCAACAAGACCGGGACGGACGACGGCGTGCGCAGCGAGGTCGGCGTGCTGCGCGGCCCGCGCGCCGGGGTGACGTACGCGGTCTCCACCTACTTCGACGACACCAGCCTGCCGGAGCGGCTCGCCGTCATCGACGGGATGCGCGCGGTCGGCCTCGACCTGCTCGAATACGTCTTCTGACCCGCCCGTTCTCCCCCGTCGAGTACGCAAAAACTGCACGGCGGGACGACGTGTCGCGTGAAGTCTTCCTGTACTCGACGGCGGAGAGGGGACGGAGCGGGGACGGGCGGGGTTAGGACTCGCGCGAGGCGCGGACCTGCTCCCACTCGCCGATCATGGCGGGGAGGCGGCGCTGCAAGAAGCGGTAGAAGCCGGCCATGTCGCGCAGGCGCTCGGTCGCGGGCGAGGCGGGGTCGCCCACGGCCGCGAGGCCGGCGTCCGCCTGGTCGGCGAGCGTCCCGTAGATCGGGCTGTTGCGCACCATGAGGGCGTACCAGTCGCTCGGCAGCTCGTACCGGTCGCGGCGGCTGCCGGTCTGCGACAGGCGCCGGATGATGCCGAGCGTCTGCAGGTAGCGCACGGCACCCGAGATGGCGGCGGCGCTCACATCCAGCCGCTCGGCCAGCTCGGCCGCGGTAAGTCCCTGCGACTCGGTCACCGTGAGCGCCATCATCACGCGGGCCGGCATCTTGGGGAAGCCGGCCGCCGCCAGCACCGCGGCCGCGTGCTCCATCACCTCGGCGAGCGCCGCCTCGTCTTTGGCCATGGGCATCGTCCGTCCTATCCGATCGCGCTGTCTTTACTGCGATGAAATGGCTCTCCGGCGGATCAGCGTCGCAGCGGCCGCGAGGGCGACGATCGTGATGCCGAACATCCAGTATCCACCAGTCCAGTCGACGTCGCCGACCACGACGGGCGTATCGGCGAACGGGGACAGGTGGCGCACGCCCTCGGGCAGGTTGATCAGGCCGCCGAAGATGCCGATGAACGCGCCGAGTCCGAGGGCGGACCAGGCCACCGGGATGGTCCAGGAGGGCAGGAGCACGAACACCAGCGTGAGGACGCCGAGGTAGACGAGCGCGACCGGGAGCTGGGCGGAGGCCGCAGCGAACGAGTCGCCGATGGTCGACGCCGGCTGGCCGGAGGCGACGGCCGACAGGCCCGACGCGAGCGCTGCGGCCACGAGCACGGCGACGACGGCCACCGCACCGACCGCGACGAACGAGAACAGCCAGCGCAGCCGGCTCAGCGGCGTCGCGAGCAGCGCCTCGGCGGTACCGGCCGTCTCCTCCTGCCGCATCCGGATCACGGCCTGCACCGCGCACGCGGCCGCGAGCACGCCGACGATGGAGAAGATCGCGGAGATGAACAGCTGGGTGAGGGCGCCGGAGCCGCCGGCGCCGATACGGCCGAGGGCCTGGCGGATGCCCGCCATGCTCGGGTCGTTCGCGATGGAGGAGCCGACGACGCTCCCGAGAGCGCCGGCGAGGAGTCCGGTGAGCGCGCCGCCGAGCGTCCAGCCGAGGACGACCGGCCATTGGAGCCGCCACGCGAGGCCGAGCGCTCCGCCGAGCAGCGGCGACGCCGTCATCCGTCCCGGACGCTCGGCGATGACGCCGGCCCCGGTGTCGCGCGTCGCCTGCAGGCCGAACACGCCCGCGATCAGGACGGCCGCCAGCCCGAGCTGGAGGAGGAGCGGACGCCAGTCGTTCGCGGTGTAGGGCGCGTACTGCTCGCCCCACCCGATGGGGCTCAGCCAGGTCGGCCACGCCGAGCGCACGTGCGTGCCGTCGCCGAACGGCGTGCCGGTCGCGTCGCCGATGCCGCGCAGGGCGAAGGCCAGGACGACCACGGCGGCGGCGAAACCGTTGGCCCCGCGCGACGTGCTCATCAGCTGCGAGAGCAGGAGGCCGACCGCGAAGAACGCGATCCCGGCACCTCCCACGGCCGCACCCGCGACGAGGGAGCCGTAGAGCGGGAGGCCGGCGGCGGCGAAGCCGAGCGCTGTCACCACCGTGATGGCCAGGTTCGCGAGGACTGCGTGCACGACCGTGGCGGCGGTCGGAAGCACCCGGCCGGCCGGGCTGGAGGCGACGAGCTCGGCGCGGCCCGACTCCTCCTCCGCGCGGGAGTGGCGCACGGCCAGGAACGTGTTCATCAGACCCGCCAGGAGGGCGAGGAAGGCGAAGATCTCGAAGAACGTAACCGCCGCGAGGCTCGGACCCTGCGGCAGCCCGCGGAGCACCAGCACGGTGGGGTCGGCGATCGCCAGGCGCAGCAGCTGCGTGCGGGCGGTCACGCTGCCGAAGGTCTGGGCGATGCTGGTGGCGGAGAACAGGCCGAGCAGGCCGATGCAGACCACCCAGATGAGCAGCTGCCAGCGGTCGCGGCGCAGGCGCTGCCGCAGGAGGATGCGCAGGGTCGCTCCCCGGCCGGCGCGCCGGGAGGCCTCCCGGGCGTGCGACGGTTCGAGGCGTGCGGTCGCGGTGCTCATCGCGTCTTCGCCGCCTCGCCGGCGGGGGTGGATGCGATGGATGCGCCGGTCCCTGCGGGTCCGCCGTTCCCGCCGTTCCCGCCTTGCCGTGCACCGCTCGCTGCGAGGTCGTCGCCGTAGTGCCGCAGGAACAGCTCCTCGAGCGAGGGCGGCGCGACCGTCAGGCCCCGCACATCCAGCTGCGCCAGCACGGCGAGCACCGGCCCCAGGGCGTCGCTGTCGGCGGTGAACCGCACGCGGCCGTCCTGCACCCGGAGGTCGTGGGCGCCGGGCAGCTGAGCGAGTCCGTCGGCGCCCTGGTCGCCCGCGGCGAACGAGACCTCCGTGCGGGTGAGGTGCCGCAGCTCCTCCAGCGTGCCGGACTCGACCGCTTTGCCGGCGCGGATGATGCTGACGCGGTCGCAGAGCTGCTCCACCTCGGAGAGGATATGGCTCGACAGCAGCACCGTCGCGCCCTCGGCGGCGACGCGGTGCACCTCCTCCTCGAAGACCGCCTCCATGAGCGGGTCGAGGCCGCTCGTCGGCTCGTCGAGGATGTAGAGGTCGGCGGGCGTGGCGAAGGCGGCGACGAGGGCGACCTTCTGCCGGTTGCCCTTCGAGTACGCGCGTCCCTTCTTGGTCGGGTCGAGCTGGAAGACGTCGATCAGGCGCTTCCTCCGCGCCGCGTACGCCGCGCGGTCGACGGTGCCGCCGCGCAGCCGGGACAGCAGGTCGATGGCCTCGCCGCCGGAGAGGTTGGGCCACAGGCTGACGTCGCCGGGCACGTAGGCGATGCGCCGGTGCAGCTCCACCGCATCCCGCCACGGGTCGCGGCCGAAGACGGTCGCCCGGCCGCCGTCCGCGCGGGCGAGGCCGAGCAGGACGCGGATGGTGGTGGACTTCCCGGCGCCGTTCGGCCCGAGGAAGCCGTGCACGTCGCCCGGGGCGACGGTGAGGTCGAGCCCGTCGAGGGCTCGCACGCGTCCGAAGCGCTTCTCCAGTCCGGAGACGTCGATCACTGCGTTCATGGGCGGCATGCTACGCCCATTTCAGTAATTTGTGAAAGTTGTGTTTTCTTGGGTGTCAGGCCTGGCCGCAATCGACGGACTCGATGCCCGCGTACGAGTAGGTGGAGGCGGAATCCGGGATCGTGAAGGTCACCGGCACACCCGAGGTGAGGTCGAGGGTGGTGCTCCACTCGTCCAGCGTGTCGCCGTCGGGCGTGTCGGCGAAACCGGCCGTCAGCGTGGCGCCCGCGCACGTCTGCGACGGCGTCAACTCGAAGGTCCAACCGGTCAGATAGTGGACATGGACTCCGTCGACGTCGTAGTCCTCGACCGCGGTGCCGTCGGACGGCCCATCCGACGGCTCATCCGAGGGGGCCTCCGACGGGGCGGCACTCGACGTACTGCCCGCGCCGGCCAGGCGGCCGCTGCTCGCGCCGATCGACGCGAGCGCGAAAACGGCCACCAGCAGGACGACCAGGGCGGCGGCGATGCCACCGAGGGTGATGCCGACGATCGCGCCGGTGGACATGCCCCTGCGCGGTGGGGGCGGCGGGGGTGCGTACCAGGAGGAGGGCTGGGCCTGCGGAGGCGGGGCGGCGGCGTGGCCGTAGGGAGGCTGCCCGGGAGGGAGGTGGGTGGGCATGGGTTGGGCGTAGGCCGGGTAGCCGGGTGACGACTGGCTGGAGCCGGGGTGGCCGGAGGGCGGCTGGGCGGGCGCAGGCTGACCGAAGGACGGCTGGGCGGGCGCAGGCTGACCGAAGGACGGCTGGGCGGGCGCAGGCTGACCGAAGGACGGCTGGGCGGGCGCAGGCTGACCGAAGGACGGCTGGGCGGGCGCAGGCTGACCGAAGGACGACTGAGTGGGCTGGCCGTAGGACGGCTGGGTGGTCGCGGGCTGGCCGTAGGACGGCTGGGTGGGCGCGGGCTGGCCGTAGGTGGGCTGGCCGAAGGGAGGCTGGGTGGGGTGGCCGAGCGGCAGCTGAGTGGGCGCAGGCTGGCCGTACGTGGGCTGCCTGGAGAGCGCGGGGCCGGGGGATGGCGGAACAGCGCCCATGGGGCCAAGCGGCACCGGCGCCGACGGCGCTGGCGGAGCCGATGGCGCTGGCGGAGCCGACTGCGCTGGCGGAACGGCGGCAGTCGAGGGCGCGCCCGGGGCGCGCCAGGGCAGCGCCGCGAGGAGCGCATCCCGTGCCGACGTGAGCGCGTCGCGTCGGCCTTCGTCCGCTCCCGCCTCCGTCAGCAGGGCCGCGTAGGCCCTCTCCACCTCGTCGCCGCTCGCGGTCGGGGGCAGCCCCAACAGTTCGGCCGCCTCGTTCGGACTCACCGCACGTCCCCCGTTCAGCTTGACGCGTCTGCCACGATCGTAGTGGGCCGCCGCCGACCGGCGATGCCCCGACTTCAGGCCACGATGTCGGTGAGGCCGCGCACCAACGACCCCGCATCCCGTCGGCCGGGGCGCTGCGCGGTGGCGATCTCGCCGAGCTCGCGGATCACTCGCGCGTAGTAGCCCGCAGCGACACCCGTGCGGTAGGCGGCGGGCTGCAGGTCGGCCTCGTTGCGCAGGCGGATCTCGGCCCGCGACGCCTCGATCGGGGTGATGACCTTCGCGCCGGCGCGGTAGCGGATGAGCCGGTGCACCCACTCATCGAGGGGTGCCGGGAGCCCGGCCGGCACGCGGGCGTGCTCGGGCGCGAGGGACGACCGGGTGCGCAGACCCGACCGCGGGTCGGGGGCCGCCTCGGCGGTCGCCTCGCGCTCGGCCCTGCGACGGTCGGCTGCGAGCACGGACAACAGGTCGTCGTGCCGGTTGGCCTGACGCGACAGCACATCCAACTCGTCGACGGCGGCCGCGTACTCGTCTTCGTAGCCCGCGTATTCGTCCGGATGGGCGGCGCGGTCGTTGGCCAGGTCGGTGCGGGCCGCCGCCGCCTGCGCCCGCGTGAGCACCGTGCGGCCGTTGCGCACCCGCTCGAGCCGCCAGGTCCAGGTGGCGAGCGGTTCCGGCATCAGGTGGCTCATGCGTCCACTGTAGGGACGACCTCCGACACTGGACGCGTCGACACGTCGCGCGGCGGGCACGGTCCGCATGGTCGGCGGGCCGGGCTAGCGTTGATGGTCGTGAGCACCCTCCTGCGCCGTCCGGTCGATCGCGAGATCCTGCGCCTCGCGGTGCCCGCGCTGGGGGCACTGGTCGCCGAGCCGATCTTCCTGCTCGCAGACTCGGCCATGGTCGGGCACCTCGGGGTCGAGCCGCTCGCGGGGCTGGGCATCGCCAGCGCGGTGCTGCAGACCGTCGTCGGGCTGATGGTCTTCCTCGCGTACAGCACGACGCCCGCGGTCGCGCGTCGGCTCGGCGCGGGCGACGAGCGCGGCGCCGTCGCGGCGGGCGTGGACGGCTGCTGGCTCGCACTGGCGCTCGGCGTCGTGCTCGCAGCGGCGGGATGGTTCGCGTCGCCGTACCTCGTCGCGCTGTTCGGCGCCTCCCCCGGCGTGAGCGAGCAGGCCACCCAGTACTTGTCGCTGTCGATGCTCGGACTCCCGGCGATGCTGCTCGTCTACGCCGCGACGGGGCTGCTGCGCGGCCTCCAGGACACGCGCACGCCGCTCGCCGTCGCGGTCGCGGGGTTCGCCGTGAACATCGCCCTCAACGCCGTCTTCATCTACGCCGCCGGGCTCGGGATCGCGGGCTCTGCGCTCGGCACCGTCGCCGCGCAGTGGGGCATGGTGCTCGTGTACGCGGTCATCGTGGCGCGGCACGCCCGCCGTGTCGGTGCCCCGCTCCTCCCCCACCACGCCGGGATCGGACGGACGGCCCGCGCGGGCGGGTGGCTGCTCCTCCGCACCGCCAGCCTGCGGGCCGCGATGCTGCTCGCGGTGTTCGTGGCCGCACGCCTGGGACCGGATGAGCTGGCGGCGTTCCAGGTGACGATGACCGTGTTCGCGACCCTGGCCTTCGCGCTCGACGCTCTCGCCATCGCCGCGCAGGCGCTCATCGGGAAGGGGCTCGGGTCGGGCGACCTGGAGAGCGTGCGCGCGGTGCTGCGGCGGTGCATCCAGTGGGGGGTCGGCGCGGGAGCGGTGCTCGGCGTCGCGACGATCGCGCTCAGCCCGGTCGCCGCCGGGCTGTTCACCAGCGATGCGACGGTCGCGGCGCTCCTGCCGCTGTCGCTCGCGATCATCGGGCTCGGCGCGCCCCTCGGCGGCTACGTCTTCGTGCTCGACGGCGTGCTGATCGGCGCGGGCGACGCGCGCTACCTTGCACTCACCGGGCTGGCGAACGTCGCGGTGTTCGTGCCGCTCGCCGCCGCGGCCGCGGCGTGGGGCGGCAGCGGGGCGGCCGGCCTCGCGGCCCTGACGGCCGCCTTCGCGCTGGGCTACCTGGGCGCGCGGGCGGTCACGCTCGGGCTGCGCGCCCGCGGGACGGTGTGGATGCGGCCGGGCGCGACCGTGTGACGCGGTGCGGTGGGCTGGGACGAACGGAGGAGATCCGTCCGCTGGTCGCCCGCAACTCCTCCCTTTGCATGCGGAACGCGCCGCCGTGGTGCGTGTCTCCTCCGTTCGCGACGGGACGAGAACGGAGGAGCGCGGGGTGGTCCGGGGGGGTGAGTCGGGGGCCGCGGCTCCGTAGCTCCGCCGTCCTCGGCCGGACGAGAACGGAGGAGATCCGAGGCCTGCACTCCCGGAACTTCCTCCATTCCCAACTGGACCAGAGCGTCGGAACCCCGGGCACTGTGCCGAACCACTGCGCGGAAAGGAAAGGGAGGAGGCCGCAGGCCCCGTAACTCCTCCGCTCTCAACGCGACGAAAACGGAGGAATCGTGGGGCGGCGCGCCGGGCCGCGACGCGGAACGGAGGAGATCCGAGGGCAGCCGCCACGGAACTCCTCCGTAGGCGACGCGACGACAACGGAGGAACCCGGGAGCGGCGCGCCGGGCCGCGACGCGGAACGGAGGAGACCGGAGGCCGCAGGCCGCCGAACTCCTCGGTTCGTCGCAGCGCGGGGGACGCCTACGCCAGCCACTCCCGCGCGGCCACGACGAGGGCGCGCACGCCGGTGTCGATCGTCGGCTGCGGCACCGGGGCGAAGAAGGGCGAGTGGTTCGACGGGATGTCGGTATCCATGGTGCCCGCGGCCATGGCGGCGAGGACCGTCTCCGGGTCGGCGCCGCCGAGCATCCAGTAGACCAGCGGCGCACCGGCCGCCGTCGCGAGGTTGCCGACGTCCTCGCTGCCGGAGAGCGCGCCCGGGTGCAGCACCTTGTCCTCGCCGAACTCGGCGGCGAAGGCGGCGTTGACACGCGCGGTCGAGTCGGGGTCGTTGACGGTGACGGGGTAGCGCTCGCCCCACTCCAGGCTCGGCTCCTTGGGGGCGCCCGACGCCTGCGACTCCGCGGCGATGATGCGGTGGACGCCGTCCAGCACCCGCGCGCGCACCTCCTCGTTGAAGCTGCGGACGCTGATGCCGAGGGTCGCCTCCGCGGCGATGATGTTGTTCTTGGTGCCCGCGTGCAGGCTGCCGACGGTGACGACGGCGGTGTCGTGGGGCGCGATCTCGCGCGAGACGACGGTCTGCAGCCGCATGACGGTCGCCGCGGCCATCACGACCGGGTCGATGGTCGTCTCGGGCCGCGACCCGTGCCCGCCGCGGCCGTGCAGCGTCACCTCCATCGTGTCGACGGCGGCCATCGCGGCGCCCGGGTGTGCGCCGACCATCCCGGCCGGGGCGGGGAGGACGTGCTGGCCGAGCACCACATCCGGCACCGGCACCTTCTCGTACAGGGCGTCGTCGACCATGACCTGCGCGCCGCCGCCGTGCTCCTCGGCCGGCTGGAAGAGGGCGACCAGCGTGCCCGACCACTCCCCCTGCGAGGCCTGCAGCGCTTCGACGGCGCCGAGCAGGCAGGTGATGTGGATGTCGTGGCCGCACGCGTGCATGAGCGGCACCGCGTTGCCGGCCTCGTCGGTGACGGTCTGCGTGGAGGCCCACGGCAGTCCCGTCTGCTCACGGACCGGGAGCGCATCCATGTCGGCCCGCAGCAGCACGGTCGGGCCCTCGCCGTTGCGCAGCACGCCCACGACGCCGGTCGTGGCGATGCCGGTGTGGACGTCCAGTCCGAGCTCCCGCAGCCGGTCGGCGACGATGCCGGCGGTGCGATGCTCGGTGAAGGCGAGCTCGGGGTGGGCGTGCAGGTCGCGGTACAGCGCTTCGAGATCCATGCCGTCAGCCTACGACCGCGCCGACCCGACCCGACCCGACCCGACCCACCCTCGAGGTGCTCGCAGATGCGGTCGTTCCGCGCGAGGTGCGACATGACGTAGCACCTCGGCGGGGCGGGGCGGGGCGGGGGCGGTCAGTGGACGCGGGGGGCGGCGGTCGTGTTGCCCTGGTGGAAGACGCTGGTGAAGACCGTCGGATGCGGCTGCTCGCCTTCGAGCATGTCGACGATCGAGCGGCCGGCGGCCCGGCCCTTGTCGACGGCGGGCTGCACGAGCGTGGTGAGGTCGTACGGCCACAGGCCCTCGACGCGGACGCCGTCGAAGCCCACCACGCTGACATCCCACGGCACCTCCAGCCCGAGCTCCTCGGCGGCGCGGATGACGCCGGCGGCGAGCAGGTCGCTCTGAGCGATGATCGCGGTCGGCCGCGATCGCTGGTCGGCGAGCAGCGCGCGCCCCGCCGCGCGGCCCTCCTCGACGAACGATCCGCGCGTGACCCAGCCGCCCGCCTGCGGGAAGACGTCGCGCGCGCCGGCCAGGCGCTGCAGGGCGGTGGTCGAGCTCCCCGCGGCGAGCCGCTCCTCCGTGAGCGCTCCGCGGGCGCGGTCCCGGGTGAGCGAGAGCGTGACGACGGCGACATCGCGGTGGCCGAGGTCGTACAGGTGCTGCGCGGCGGTGCGGGTCGCCTCCCGGTTGTCCTGGTCGATGGTCGGGACGCCGTCGGCCGGGTCGCCCTCGATGGCGACGAGCGGGATGCCGCGCTGCCGCAGCGCCGCGACCGACTCGTCGAGACGCGGGCTGCAGCCGATGAGCACCACCGCGTCCATCGGGGCGTCCTCGATGCGCTGGGCGGCCTCCCCCGCGTCGGTGAGGATGAGCAGGCCCGCGTCGATGCGGGCGATCTCCTCGGTGATGCCGTCGAGCAGGGCGATCTTGATGGGGTCGCGGAACGCGTCGCGCACGCGCTCCTCCATGACGACGCCGACGATCCCCGAGCGGCCGCGGCGCAGCGATCGCGCGCGAGGGTCGGGGCCGGCGTAGTTGAGGCGCTTGGCCGCGGCGAGCACCCGCTCGCGCGTCGCCTCGGACACGGGACCCGTGCCGGAGAACGCAAGCGACGCCGTAGAGTTGGAGACACCGGCCAGGCGGGCGACGGCGGCCAGGGTGGGCCGCGTGCCCGCGGGGGCTGTGCTGGGTTCGTTCACGTGTGCTAGCTTAGTCGAATCGTTTCGATCGAAACGATTCGATCCGCCGAAACCCCAGGAACCGCTCGATGTCACAGCCGACCCCGACCACCACGCGCTCCCGCAAGGAGCTCATCGCCTGGCGCAACGCGGTCTTCGTCATCTTCATCCTCTCCGGCCTGGCGCTCGCCACCTGGGTGGCGCGCATCCCCGGCATCCGCGACGATCTGGGGCTCGGCAAGAACCCGTCCGCGGTCGGCCTGCTGATCCTCGGGATGTCGGTCGGCGCCATCCTGGGCCTCACGGTGTCGTCGCCCCTGCTGGTGCGCTTCGGGGCGCACCGCGGGATGGTCGGCGGGCTCGTCATCGTCTCCGTCGGCATCCTGCTGATCGGCACGGGCGCGACGCTGTTCCACTCCATCCCCGCCGTGGCCGTCGGCCTGGTCCTGCTCGGCTTCGGCAACGGGATGGTCGACGTGATGATGAACGTGGAGGGCACGGCCGTCGAGCGCGAGATCGGCAAGACGCTGCTGCCGCTCATGCACGCGTGCTTCAGCGTCGGCACCGTGCTCGGCGCCGGCATCGGCGCCGCCGCCGCGGCGCTCGGCGTGCCCGTCGTCTGGCACCTGCTCGCGGTCGCGGTGGTGGTGGTCGCGGTCGCCGTGGTCGCCGTGCGGTTCATCCCGCGCGAGGCCGACCTGGGCGACGAGGCGGCCGCGACCGAGCGCATCCCCTTCGGCGAGCGCATGCGCGCGTCGCTGGCGGTGTGGGCGGACTGGCGCCTCATCCTCATCGGGGTGGTCCTGCTCGGGATGGCGTTCGGCGAGGGCTCGGCGAACGACTGGATCTCGCTCGCCGTCGTCGACGGTCACGGCCAGTCCAACTCGACCGGCGCCCTCGTGTACGGGTTCTTCGTGGTCGCCATGACCGCCGGCCGGGCGGTCGGCGGTCCGGTGGTCGACCGGATCGGGCGCGTCGCCGCCATCCGCATCACCGCCGGGACGGGCGCGGTCGGCCTGGTGCTGTTCATCGTCGGCGGACCGCTGTGGCTGGTCGTGCTGGGAGCCGTGCTGTGGGGCATCGGCGTCTCGCTGGGCTTCCCGCTGGGGATGTCGGCGGCGGCGGACGGGGCGTCCAACCCGGCCGCCCGCGTGTCGGCCGTTGCGATCATCGGCTACCTGGCGTTCCTGGCCGGCCCGCCGCTGATCGGTTTCCTCGGGCAGCACTTCGGCATCCTGAACGCCCTCTTCCTCGTGCTCGCTCTGCTGGTGGCGTCCTTCCTGGCCGCCCCCTCCGTCCGCCCCGTCGCGGCGCCCACCACCGCCCGTGAGACGACCCCCGACCCCGCCTGACCCGCGCCCGAACCCCGTCGAGTTGCACGTCGTGGCGGCTATTCCGGGCGAATAGCGACCACGACGTGCAACTCGGTCAGACGAAGGCGAGGCGGACCGGGGTGGGGATGGAGGCGCGGGTGAGGGGGCGGAGGGTGCGGGCCTCGTCGTCGAAGGCGAAGACGGCGACCTCGTCGCTGTCCTGGCAGGCGGCGAGCACGCGGTCGCCGTCCGGCGCGATCACGAGGTCGCGCGGCGTGCGGCCGCCGACCGGGACGACGTCGACGAGCGCCAGCCGGGAGGCGTCGCGGTCGAACGCGAACACCGCGATGGTGTCGTCACCGCGGTTGCTGACGAGCACGGTCCGCCCCGACGCGCTGATGCACACGGCGGCCGGCGCGTTGTCGCCCTCGGCATCCTCCCCTCGCGTCGTCGTGCTCTGCACCCGCACGAAGCGGTCCCCCTCGCGGCGGAGCACATCCACGCTGGAGTCGAGCTCGTTCACGAGCACGGCGTGACGGCCGTCGGCGTCGAACGCCAGGTGGCGCGGGCCGGCCGAGCCGAGCACGACCGTCGCGTCGGGCCGCAGCGTGAGCTCCCCGTCGTCGGTGAGGGCGTACCAGCGCACCTCGCCGAGCCCGAGGTCCACCGCCACGACATCGCCGGTCACCGGGTCGATGCTCAGCTGGTGGACGTGTGGGCCCTCCTGCCGCTCCGGGTCGGGACCGCCGCCGTGGTGCTCGACGAACGCGGTGCGCTCGCCCAGCGAGCCGTCCGCCCGCAGCGCGTACACCGAGACGGTGCCGCCGCCGTACGTGCCCGTGACCAGCAGCGGCCGGGACGGATGCACGACCAGGTGGGCCGGCGAGGGTCCGCCGCTCGACGCCGAGCCGAGCTCCGTCAGCACGCCGTCGGCGGAGCGGGCGAACGCGACGACGCGTCCGTCCGGCTCGGTCTCGCTGACCGCATAGACGGCCTGACCGGCCACGGCCAGCCATGACGGGTTCTGCACCCGCGCCGCGACCGTCGGCTCGCTCAGGCCCGTCCCGTCGAAGCGCGACGACAGCACCCCCTCGGCGTGGCCGTCGACGTGCGGGAGGTGCTCGGTGTACGTGCCGATGAGGAGCTCGCGGGTCATGGCCACTATCCAACCACCGCCCGCGGGCGCGCCCGGGCCGGCGCCGCATAGGATGTTGCGGTGCGCCTCGTGATTGCCAACTGCTCCGTCGACTACGCCGGCCGGCTCAGTGCGCACCTGCCGCTGGCGACGCGGCTGCTGATGCTGAAGGCCGACGGCAGCCTCCTCGTCCACTCCGACGGCGGGTCGTACAAGCCGCTCAACTGGATGAGCCCGCCCTGCACGCTGACGGTCGACGAACCGGACGAGCTGCAGCAGGCGGCCGGGATCACCCAGGTCTGGCGCGTCACCCAGGCCAAGACGGCCGACATGCTCGTGGTGTCCATCCACGAGATCCTCAGCGACACCTCCCACGAGCTCGGCGTCGACCCGGGCTTGCAGAAGGACGGTGTGGAGGCGCACCTGCAGAAGCTGCTGGCGGAGCAGATCCACCTGCTCGGCGACGGGCACGTCCTCGTCCGCCGCGAGTACATGACCGCGATCGGACCGGTCGACATCCTGGCGCGCGACGGCTCGGGAGCCGCGGTCGCGGTGGAGCTGAAGCGCCGCGGCGACATCGACGGCGTGGAGCAGCTGACCCGCTACCTGGAGCTCATGAACCGCGACCCGCACCTGGCCCCGGTGTCCGGCGTGTTCGCCGCCCAGGAGATCAAGCCGCAGGCGCGCACGCTCGCCGAGGACCGCGGCATCCGCTGCCTCGTTCTCGATTACGACGCGATGCGCGGACTCGACGACAGCGACAGCAGGCTGTTCTGATGGCGCAGCTGAAGCCGAGGTTCCCGCAGAGCTACGAGAACGCCGCCGTCAAGAAGGCGCTCGCGGCGATCGCGGCCGAGCCGACGCTGGAGAACCTGGATGCGCTGCTCGCCGCCGCTGTGAAGGGCGGGCTGGTGGTGGATGTGACCGGCTCGACTCCGCAGGACACCCGGCTGCGCACGATCAGCTCGACGACCGGTGAGGCCGTGCTCCCGCTGTTCACCTCGATGAACGCGCTCCGCGCCGCGGTCGCGCAGACCGCAGAGGGCGAGGGCGCGCGCGTCCAGGCCGTCATCGTGCCGGCCGTCGAGGCGCTCGGCTTCATCCGCACCGCCGACTTCGTCGCCGTGCAGTTCGACCCGGGCGCGGCCCACACGATGGTCGTCGCACGGTCGCACATCGAGTCGGCTCTCGGCGACCGCTGAACGCCCGCACAGGCACCTGACATACGCTAGGACGGCTATGACCAACCCGACCACCACCGTCGCCCGCACGTGGACCTGCATCCTGTTCGACCTCGACGGCACCCTCACCGACTCCGCCCCCGGCATCACCTCCTCGCTCGCGCGCATGTTCGCGACGCTCGGGGAGCCCGTGCCCGCCCCCGCTCAGCTGATCGAGTACGTCGGTCCCCCGCTGCTCGACTCGCTGCAGTCGATCGGCGGGATGACGGCGCCGGAGGCCCGGCACGCGCTGGAGGTGTACCGCGCCGACTATGCGGAGCACGGCGCCTTCGACTCCGCGGTGTTCCCCGGCGTGCGCGGGCTGCTGGAGCGGCTGCACAGCGCGGGCATCCCGCTCGCCATCGCGACCAGCAAGCCGGAGCTGCAGGCCACGCGCATCCTGGAGCACTTCGGGCTTGCCCAGTACTTCGACGTCATCACCGGCGCGACCGAGGACGAGAGCCGCAGCGCCAAGGCGGATGTGGTCGCCGAGGCCCTGCGCCGCCTCGGCGAGCGCGGTGTCGCCCTCGACCACACGGTGATGGTCGGCGACCGGCAGTACGACGTGGAGGGCGCCGGCGCGCACGGGCTGCCGACCATCCTCGTCGAGTGGGGCTACGGCTCCCCCGCCGAGGCGGCCGGCGCGATCGCGGTCGTGCACTCGGCCGATCAGCTCAGCTCGCTGCTGCTCGGCTGAGCGTCTCCCAGGCGAACCCGTCCGGGTCGGTGAAGGCCGCATCCCCGCCGATCGCGATGCGGTGGGAGCCGCTCCCCTGCTCCGGGACGCCGGCGTCCTTCGCCAGCGCACGCCGCTTGTAGAGGCCCAGCCCGATCGGCGATGAGCCGGTGTCGAACTCGACGTACCACCCGAAGCTCTTCCCGATCGTCAGCCCTCGCTCCTGGTAGAACCGCTTGCTGCTGCTCACGTCGTCGACGCCGAGGAGCAGCACGATGCGGTCGAACCGCGGCTCGACGGGCGCTGTGTCCTTCTTGGCGCTCGTCGCCACCTTCCAGATCGTGCCGTCGGGCGCCTGGATGGTGCCGCCGAAGCCCCACAGGCTCTTGGCGGCCGGCTTGATCACGGTCGCCCCCGCCCGCACGGCCGCGTCGAGCAGCGCCTCGGCGTTGCCGGGCTGCGAGACCGTGAGGGAGAGGGTGAAGCCGCGGAAGCCCTCCGTCGGCGCGTCGGAGGGACGGACCCGTACCTGTCCGCCCAGCCCGAAGGCCGTGCGGTAGAAGGAGTCGGCGGATGCTGCGTCTGCCACCTCGAGGGTGACCGTTTCGATTGTCGTCATGCCGTCAACGCTAGGGAGGGGTGTGCGGGCGGCGCTTCTCCAAACCTGCTCGGTCGTGGGAGCCTGCGTCTAGAGGGCCAGCGGTCGCACGGGTAGGCTTGTTGGTTGCGATACCGCACCTCATACAGCACTAGGGATCATTCATGCGCACACGTAATCCGTTCGTTCCCGCTGCCATCGTGGCGGCCATCACCATCGGTTCGCTGGCCGCCTGCTCCAGCACCGGCAACACCAACTACGTCTCCTCCCACACGCCCTCCTCGTCGTCGTCCGCGGCGGCCGGGTCGTCGGATGAGGCGAAGTCGGAGGACCTGCCCTCCGACTTCCCGAAGAGCGATGTCCCGCTCGTCGACGGCACCGTCGTGGTGGCCCGCGGCGACAAGGACAACGGCTGGTCGGTGACCGTGCAGCCGAAGAGCAAGGACGGCTTCGCCGAGGCGAAGTCGCAGCTCGAGGCCAAGGGCTACACCGCCGAGCCCGGCGCGACCGACAGCAAGGCCGTCTACAGCAACGGCACGTACACCGTCGCCGTCGGCACCCCCGGCGTCTCGGTCACGTACACCGTCACCGCCCTCCAGTAGCCGGCACCCCTGCCATCAGCTCCGGATTTTTTCGAGCGAATCCGTCGATTCTGCTCGAAGAACTCCGGAGCTGTCTGCTTCAGGCGTCGATGATGCGGACGAGCTCGTCGATGAAGGCGGTGAACGTGTCGGCGCGGCGGATGAGCGCGAGCACGGCCTCACGGTCGGAGAAGACCTCGACGAACTGGTCGAAGACGGTCTGGAACGAGGAGCGGCCCTCGGCCGAGAACGCGATGAACGCGATCACGTTCACGCGCGCATCCCCCCAGTCGATCGCGGTGTCGTTGACGACGATCGCGATCGCGGTGCGGTGCGCGCTCATGCTCATGGCGTGCGGCACGGCGAGGGAGTCGGTGAACGCGGTGGACGACATCTGCTCGCGCTCGACCGTCTGGTCGACGTACTCCTGGTCGATCGCGCCGGCCGCGATCATCCGGTCGCCGAGCGCGCGGATCATCGTGATCGGGTCGCGCGCGTAGAAGTTGCGCAGGAACAGGCTCTCGTCGAAGTACTCCAGCAGCTCGCTCTTGATGCGCGCGCGGTGCCGCTGGCGGCGGATGCGGGAGGCGGCCTGGCGGATGTGCTCCACGTCCGTCTCGGTGAGGAACGGCTGCACGATGACGGTGTTCTCGCGCCGGCCCCGCGGGTCGATCGTGGTGAGGACGAGGTCGGCGTCGAGCGCATCCCAGTCGGCGTCGGTCGACGTGATGACGCTGGTGATGTCGAGCTCGTCGCCGAGCGTGCTCTCCAGCCGGTCGCGCAGCAGGATGTGCATGTCGTAGTAGTTGGGGCACACCACGGCGCAGGTGACCGCGTCCTTGCGCCGTGACTGCTGCTCCAGGTAGGCGCCGACGTGCATCGCGATGTAGGCGATCTCGTCGTCGTTGACCTCGATGCCCTCCGCGGCCTGCAGGCGGCTGGCGATGTAGACGGCGAGTTCGTAGATCATCGGGTACGAGCTCTTGATCGACCGTGTCAGCGGGTTGCGGGAGAACGTGTTCTCGTGCGCCCGCGCGACGAGGTTCTGCACGTGCAGGGTGAGGCGCACGATGAAGTTCTCGTCGTGCAGGTCGACCAGGTACTCCGTCGAGGCGCGGTCGATGATGCCGCGCACAACGTCGAGATCGGCCGGGCTGACGAACTCCTCGACCGTGTCGTGCCCGGCGCCCGGCGCGATGACGCGGGTGCGCATCAGGATGGCGAGGTAGCGCAGCTCTGTCGCATCCAGGGCCGTGCCGAAGTGCCGCTGGATCAGCTGCCCGAGGTCGTGTGCGAGCGACCGGATGGTCTCGCTCGTCTCCGGCTCCTCCACCGACGGGAGGACGCGGTCCTTCGCCACCCGGTCGAGCGCGACGGCCATGTGCAGGAGCACGTCGTTGATGCCGTACTCGTTGACGAAGAACCCGCGGGCGTCGAGCATCGCCACGAGGTCGGACTTGAACTCGGAGAGCCCCTCCGAGCCGAACGCCTCCTGGATGCGCGCGACATCCACCACGCTCTGCCGCATCTCGTCGCGGAACAGCCGGCTCAGCAGCTTGCGCCGCGCGATCTCCGGCCCGAGGAGTTGCACCACGGCGCCGTGCCGCGACAGCGTGAGCTCGGTGCCGGAGAGGAGGCCGCGCATCCTGGTCAGGTCGGACTCGATCGTCGAATCGGAGACGAAGAGGCTCTCCGCGGTCTCGTACACGTCGATGCCGTCGGGCTCGTCGAGCAGCCGGCGGACGAGGAAGACCAGCCGTTCCTGGGGCGAACCCGCCGTACCGGCCTCGGAGCTGCCGTCGCCCGCCAGGTAGGCCGCGTACGCCTCCGGCTTCACCCGGTACCCGCTCGGGCCCGACTCGACGACTTCGCCGAGGGCGGCGGCGTAGCTGCGGATGCTGCGCGTGGTCACGCCGATGTCGTGCGCCAGCTCGGCGGCGGTCACCCAGGCAGCACGACGCGCGAGGATGTCGAGCATCCTCGTCTGCTTCGCCGAGAGCGCCACGCGGAACCGCCTTTCCCGACGAGTCAACCACTCCGGCGCCGGAGAACCGCGCGTTCCGGCCATCTTTCCGCACCCCCGGAAGAAACGCTGCTGGAGACGCGCACCACCGGCAAGACACCATTGCTGTCGTTCCATCAGCTCCACCAGCAGGCCCCCCGCGTCACGGCGCCGGGACAGCGTCACCCCGAAAGGCAAGGATCGATGAGGATCGTGGTCGTCTGCGGCGCCGGTGCGTCCAGCACCTTCGTCGCCGTCAAGCTGCGCAGCGCCGCCCGCGCACGCGGCGCGGCCGTCGACGTCGAACCGGGGAGCGCGAGCCAGCTGGAGTCCCTCGCCGGCATCGACGTCGTCCTGGTCGGGGCGCACCTGGAGGCTGCCGTTCCGGCCCTCCGCGAGCGCGCCGCCGCCACGGGCACCGCGGTCGCCGTGCTTCCGCCCGTCTCTCCGGCCGCCCTCGACGGCGACAGCGCGCTGGACCTCGCTTTGAACGCGAAAGCGGCGGCACTATGAGAACCGAAGCGGCCACCCGGCCCGCAGGGAGCGAAGGAGAACACCACCATGGCTGAACGGATCATCACCGTCGGATCGACGCACGGACTGCACGCCCGCCCGGCGAAGCTCTTCGTCGAGGCGGTCAACGGCTCCGGCGCGAAGGTGCAGCTGACGAAGGAGGGCGGCAAGACCGTCGACGCCGGCAGCATCCTCGGCGTGATCTCGCTGGGCATCGACCACGGCGACAAGATCGTGCTCACCACCGACGCGGACAACGGCGAGGCCGTGCTCGACGACCTGGCCGAGATCCTGGCCACGGACCACGACGCCTGAGGGTGGGCGGCGAGATCATGACGGACACGAACATCCTCACCGGCGCCGGCATCGGCCAGGGCGTCGCGGTCGGCCGCGTGCTGCGCATGTCGGCCCCGCTGCCGGAGCCGGCCGACGAGCGCAGCACCCGCACCCCCGACGAGGAGAAGGCGCGCGTGCGGGAGGCGGTCGCCGCGGTGGCCGCTGACCTGCGCGAGCGCGCCTCCACCGTGGAGGGCACCGCGGCGGATGTGCTGGAGGCACAGTCGATGATGGCGGAGGACTCCACCCTCGCCGACGACGTCGCCTCGCGCATCGACGGCGGCAAGACCGCCGAGCGCGCGGTGTTCGAGGGCTTCGCGGTGTTCCGCGACATGCTCAAGGACCTCGGCGGCTACATGGGCGAGCGCGCTGGCGACCTGGACGACGTCTCCCAGCGCGTCGTCGCCGCGCTCCAGGGCAGGCCGGCGCCGGGCGTCCCCCACTCGGACACCCCGTACGTGCTCGTCGCGCACGACCTCGCCCCCGCCGACACGGCCCTGCTCGACCTGACGAAGGTGCTGGGGCTGGTGACGAAGGAGGGCGGCCCGACCTCGCACACCGCCATCCTGGCGCGCGAGAAGTCGATCGTCGCGGTCGTCGGCGCGGCCGGCGCGGACCGCCTGGCCGACGGCGACGAGGTCGTCGTGGATGCGGCATCCGGCACCGTCACGGTCGCACCGACCGACGACCAGCGGGCGGATGCGCTCCGCCGCATCGAGGAGCGCGCGGCCGCTCTCGCGGGCGGCGTCGAGCCGGGCGCACTCGCCGACGGCACCGCCGTCCCGCTGCTGGCCAACCTCGGTTCGGCCGAGGGCGCGGAGGCCGCGGTCGCGGCGGGCGCGGAGGGCGTCGGCCTGTTCCGCACCGAGTTCCTCTTCCTCGACCAGCGCATGGCGCCGACCGTCGAGCAGCAGCGCGCGCAGTACGTGAAGCTCCTCAGCGCATTCGGCGGCGGCAAGAAGGTCGTCGTCCGCGTGCTCGACGCCGGCGCCGACAAGCCGCTCGAGTTCCTGAACGACACCCACGAGGACAACCCGGCGCTGGGCCTCCGCGGCCTCCGGTCGCTGCGCGCCAACGAGGACATCCTGCGCGAGCAGCTCACCGCGCTGGCCGAGGCGGACGCGCAGACCGACGCCGACCTGTGGGTCATGGCGCCGATGGTCGCGACCGTCGAGGAGACGCGCTACTTCACCGAGCTCGGCCGCGAGTACGGGCTGAAGACCGTCGGCGTGATGGTGGAGGTCCCGTCGGCGGCGCTGCTGGCCGACCGCGTGCTCCAGGTGGCCGACTTCGCCTCCATCGGCACGAACGACCTCACCCAGTACACGCTGGCGGCCGACCGCCTGCTCGGCTCGGTCGCGGGGTTCCAGGACCCGTGGCATCCCGCCGTCCTCCGCCTCATCGGCGAGGTCGGCGCTGCGGGCGCGGCCAACGGCAAGCCGGTCGGGATCTGCGGCGAGGCGGCGGCCGACCCGCTGCTCGCCGTCGTGCTCGTCGGCCTCGGCGCCACCACGCTCTCGATGTCGCCGGCGGCCCTCGCCGACGTGCGGCTCTCCCTCAAGCGCTACACCCTCGGCCAGGCCCGCTCGCTGGCCGAGACCGCCCTGGCCGCCGACGGCGCGGCCGAAGCCCGTGAGGCGGTCCGTGCGGCCGCCGACCGATTCACCTCAACAGCCCCCGACAACAGAAACGAGGCACCCCAATGACGACGGCGACAGCGACGACGCCGAAGAAGCCGAACAGCGCGCGCGTCCACGTGCAGCGCTTCGGCACCTTCCTCTCCAACATGGTCATGCCGAACATCCCCGCGTTCATCGCGTGGGGGTTCATCACGGCCCTCTTCATCGCGACCGGCTGGCTGCAGAACACCGGATGGGCCATCAGCCCGATCCTCGGCGGCTTCGGCGACCAGGCGAAGGTCGGATGGCAGGGCGCCGCGACCGTGCTGGCCCAAGACCCGGGCGGCCACACCTTCTCGCAGTACGTCGGCCTCGTCTCGCCGATGATCACGTACCTGCTGCCGCTCCTCATCGCGAACACCGGCGGCCGCATGGTCTACGGCGTCCGCGGCGGCGTGGTCGGCAGCATCGCGACCATGGGCGTCATCGTGGGCTCCACCATCCCGATGTTCATCGGCGCCATGATCCTCGGCCCGCTGAGCGCCTGGATCATGAAGAAGATCGACCAGCTCTGGGACGGCAAGATCAAGGCCGGCTTCGAGATGCTGGTGAACAACTTCTCGGCCGGAATCGTCGGCATGCTGCTCTCGATCGGCGCCTTCTTCGGCATCGCGCCCCTCGTCGAGTGGCTGAGCTCGGTGCTCGGCAACGCGGTCAACTGGCTCGTCTCGGCGCACCTGCTGCCCTTCGCGAGCATCCTGATCGAGCCGGGCAAGGTGCTGTTCCTCAACAACGCCATCAACCACGGCGTGCTCACCCCGCTCGGTGTCGAGCAGGCGCAGCAGACCGGCAAGTCGATCCTGTTCCTGCTGGAGGCCAACCCCGGCCCCGGCTTCGGCATCCTGATCGCGTACTCGATCTTCGGCCTCGGCATCGCCCGCGCGAGCGCGCCCGGTGCGGCCCTGATCCAGTTCGTCGGCGGCATCCACGAGATCTACTTCCCGTACGTGCTGATGAAGCCGACCATCATCATCGCCGCGATCCTCGGCGGCATGACCGGCATCGCGACCAACGTCACGTTCGGCTCCGGCCTGCGCGCCCCCGCGTCGCCCGGATCGATCATCGCCGTGCTGCTGCAGACGCCCGCCGACAGCTTCGTCGGTGTGACGCTCTCGGTCGTCCTGGCCGCCGCCGTCTCGTTCATCGTGGCGTCGATCATCCTGCGGGCCAGCCGCAAGCGCGACCTCGCCGCGGGCAACGCCGGCGACCTCTCGGCCGCGGTCGCCGCGACCGAGGCGAACAAGGGCAAGCAGTCGTCGGTGCTCGAAGGCCTGGTGCAGGAGGGCGAGCACGACACCGGCGACGCCGAGGGCGATGCCACGAAGCGCCTGGTTCAGAACATCGTCTTCGCGTGCGACGCTGGGATGGGTTCGAGCGCGATGGGTGCGTCCGTTCTGCGGAACAAGATCAAGAAGGCCGGAATCGAGGGGGTCACGGTGACGAACCAGGCCATCAGCAACCTCGACGGCACGGCCGACCTGGTCATCACCCAGCGTGAGCTGACCGACCGCGCGAAGGGCCAGTCGCCCGACTCGCTGCACGTCTCGGTCGACAACTTCATGAACAGCCCCAAGTACGACGAGGTCGTCGACCTCGTCGCGAACCAGCAGAAGGCAACGGAGGACGCTACGAAATGACCGACACCACGATTCTCGACCGGGCGAACGTCGTGGCCGCGGGTACCGCGACCACGCGGGAGGACGCGATCCGGGAGGCGGGTGCGCTGCTCGTCGCGGCGGGCGCCGTCGAGCCGGGCTACGTCGACTCGATGCAGGACCGCGAGAACACCGTCTCCACCTTCATGGGGAACGGCCTCGCCATCCCGCACGGCACCAACGAGTCCAAGGACGAGATCAAGCGGTCGGCGCTGTCGTTCATCCGCTACTCCTCGCCGCTCGACTGGGGCGGCGAGGAGGTGCGGTTCGTCGTCGGCATCGCCGGGCAGAACAACGAGCACCTCGAGATCCTCTCCAAGATCGCCATCCTCTTCTCGGAGGAGGACGACGTGCAGAAGCTGCTCGACGCCCCTGACGCCGACGCGCTGTACGCGCTGCTGGGAGACGTGAACGAGTGAAGGCCGTCCACTTCGGCGCCGGGAACATCGGCCGCGGCTTCGTGGGGCTCCTGCTCCACGAAGCCGGGTACGAGGTCGTGTTCGCCGACGTCAACGCCGAGCTGATCGACGCGCTGGCCGCCGCGGACTCCTACCGGGTGCACCTGGTCGGCGAGGAGTCGGAGACCAAGACCGTCACCGGGTTCCGCGCCGTCAACAGCGCCGCCGACGAGGAGGCGCTGGTCGCCGAGATCGCCACGGCCGACGTCGTCACGACTGCGGTCGGGCCGCGCATCCTGCGGTTCGTCGCTCCGGTGATCGCCCGCGGCCTGGCCGCACGCGCCGACGACGCGCCGCGCCTCGCGGTCATGGCCTGCGAGAACGCGATCGGCGCCTCCGACCTGCTCGCCGCGGAGCTCATGGACGGGCTGCCCGACGACGAGACGCGCGACGCGCTGGCCGCGAAGGCGGTCTTCGCCAACACGGCCGTCGACCGGATCGTGCCGGCGCAGGCCCCGGATGCGGGCATCGACGTGACCGTGGAGACCTTCTACGAGTGGGTCGTCGACCGGTCGCCGTTCGGCGGCGACGAGCCCCGCATCCCGGGCGCGCACTTCGTCGACTCGCTCGGCCCGTACATCGAGCGCAAGCTGTTCACGGTGAACACCGGCCACGCGACCGTCGCCTACACGGGCTTCCTGCGCGGGGCGACGACGATCAGCGAGGCGATCGGCCTTCCGGAGGTGCGCGAGGCCGCCGAGGCGGCGCTGCGGGAGACCTCAGCGGCGCTCACGGCGAAGCACGGACTGCCGGAGGAGGAGCTGGCGGCGTACCGGACGAAGATCCTCGGCCGGTTCGCGAACCCCTACCTGGTGGACGAGGTCACCCGCGTCGGGCGCGAGCCGATCCGGAAGCTCGGGCGCAACGACCGCTTCGTCGGTCCGGCGTCGGACTACGCGCAGTACGTCGGCGGCATCCCGGCGGCGCTGGTCGCCGCCGTCTCCGCCGCGCTGCGGTTCGACGTGCCGGAGGACAGCCAGAGCGTGGAGTTGCTGCGCCTGCTCGACGAGGCCGATCCCGCGGCGATCGTCGAGGAGGTCATGGGCGTGACGGCCGGCGAGCCGCTGCACGAGCCGCTGACCCGCGTCGTCGCCGAGGCGCAGCGGGAGCGCGCGGCCGCCTCCGCCTGACCTCCTGACCCTGGTTTCGAAAGGAGGAGATTCCGGCTGACACGGCCGGGATCTCCTCCTTTCTCTATTTCCGCGCCTTCGGAGCTTCCGATCTCCTCCGTTCCTCCCCCGGTCCGCAACGGAGGAGATCGGCGGAAGGTGAGCCCTGATTGTGCACGAACGGAGGAGTTTCGGCCTCCGTTCGGGCCGGCTTTCCTCCGTTCCGGACCGCCCGGCTGGGTATCCGCCGACCGCAGGTACCGAGCGTGGGGCGCGGTGGTACGTTTCGCTTGTGAGCCGAATTGTGTCGGTGGCCCCGGTGCTCCCCGCCCGGAGCTACAGCCAGGGGGAGATCACCGCTGCGCTGCTCGCGATGATCACCTCCGACCCCGCCCGCCAGCAGGTGATGCGCCGCATCCACGCCTCGTCGGGGGTCCAGACGCGCAGCCTCGTGATGCCGCTCGAGCAGTACAGCTCGCTGGCGTCGTTCCAGGAGTCGAACGACTACTTCATCGCGGAGGGGACCTCGCTCGCCGAGCGCGCCGTCACCACCGCCCTCGACTCCGCGGGGATCGCGCCGGCGGAGGTCGACTTCCTCCTCTTCACGTCCGTCACCGGCATCGCCGCGCCCTCCATCGACGCCCAGCTCGTCGCCCGCCTGGGGCTGCGTCCCGACGTCAAACGACTGCCCAGCTTCGGCCTCGGCTGCGTCGCGGGCGCCGCCGGCATCGCGCGGGTGAACGACTACCTGGCCGGGCACCCGGACGAGGTGGCCGTCCTGCTCTCCGTGGAGCTGTGCTCCCTGACCGTGCAGGCGAGCGACGACTCGATGGCGAACATCGTGGCGAGCGGCCTCTTCGGCGACGGCGCGGCGGCCGTGGTGATGGTGGGCGACGCGCGGGCCGAGCGGCTCGGCCTCGCGGGGCCGGAGGTCGTCGACAGCCGCAGCCACATCTACCCCGACACGGCGGACGTGATCGGCTGGGACATCGGCGGCACCGGCTTCCGCATCGTCCTCAGCGCGGGCGTCCCCGAGGTGATCGAGCGGAACTTCGCCGGCGACGCCCGCGGCATCCTCGCCGCCCACGGACTGGAGGTGGCCGACGTGGGCGCGTGGGCCGCGCATCCAGGCGGCCCCAAGGTGCTCGAAGCGTTCTCGGAGGCGCTCGACCTGCCCGAAGGCGCGCTCGACGCCAGCTGGCGGTCGCTCGCCAACGTCGGCAACCTCTCCTCCGCCGCCGTACTCCACGTGCTCGCCGAGCAGCTGGATGCGCACCCCGCCGGAACGATCGGCCTCCTGTTCGCGCTCGGCCCCGGCGTCACCAGCGAGCTCGTCCTGCTCCGCTGGGCCGACGGCGCCGCCCGCGGCACCGCCGTCGAGGAGGCCGAGGAGCCCCTCCCGCTGCCGCCCGCCCTTCCGGCGGCGGCCATGATCGAGCCGATCCCGTGATCTGGTACACCCTGCTCGTGCTGGCCACCGGCGCCGAGCGCATCGCCGAGCTGATCGTCTCGACGCGCAACGCGAAGTGGTCGTTCGAGCGCGGTGGCGTCGAGTACGGCCGCGGGCACTTCCCGCCGATGGTCGCCCTGCACACGGGCCTACTGCTCGCGTGCCTGGCGGAGGTGTGGCTGCTCAACCGCCCGTTCCTGCCCTGGCTGGGGTGGCCGATGCTCGTGCTCGTGCTCGCCAGCCAGGCGTTGCGCTGGTGGTGCATCGGCACGCTCGGCCCGCGCTGGAACACGCGCGTCATCGTCGTCCGCGACCTGCCCCTCGTGGCGCGCGGCCCGTATCGGTGGCTGAAGCACCCCAACTACGTGGCGGTCGTCGTGGAGGGGTTCGCCCTCCCGCTCGTGCACACGGCGTGGATCACCGCGCTCGTCTTCACGGTGCTGAACGCCTGGCTGCTCGCGGTGCGCATCCGCTGCGAGAACCGTGCCCTGGCGACCGTTGCGGCGGCCGACGCACGCGCATGAACCCGCAGGTCGTCGTCGTGGGCGGCGGCCCGATCGGCCTGGCGTGCGCCATCGAGGCCCGCGTGGACGGGATGGAGGTCGTGCTCGTCGAGCCGCGGGTCGGCCCGATCGACAAGGCATGCGGGGAGGGCCTCATGCCGGGCGCCCTGGCGGCCCTGCACCGCATCGGCGTCGACCCGCCGGGCCGCCGGCTCGACGGCATCGCGTACGTGGGTGCCGACGCGCGGGTCGAGCACCGCTTCGCGGACCGGCCGGGCCGCGGAGTGCGGCGAACCGTGCTGCACCAGGCCCTCGCGGAGCGCGCGGCCGAGCTCGGCGTCGGGCGCATCTACGCGAAGGTCGCCGGCCTGCAGCAGCGCATGGACGGCGTGGAGCTGTCGCTGAGCGACGGCTCCACTGTGGACGCGCCGTGGGTGATCGCGGCCGACGGCCTCCACTCGCCCGTGCGGCGCATGCTGGGCCTCGACGGGCGCGCGCAGCCCGGCACCCGGCGGCGGTTCGGCCTGCGCAAGCATTTCGGGATCGAGCCGTGGACCTCTCTGGTGGAGGTGCACTGGTCGGACGGCGCGGAGGCGTACGTGACGCCGGTCGACGAGCACACGGTGGGCGTCGCGGTGCTCGGCGCCCGGCCGCTGGACGTGGACGAGGTGATCGCCGGCATCCCGGAGCTGGCGGCCCGGCTCGACGGGGTGGACTCCGTCAGCGAGCCGCGCGGCGCGGGACCGCTGCTGCAGCGCGCGCGGTCGCGTTCCTCGGGGCGCGTGCTGCTGGCCGGCGACGCCTCCGGTTACGTGGACGCGCTCACCGGTGAGGGGATGCGCGTGGGCTTCGCGCAGGCGCGGGCGGCCATGGCCGCGGTGCGGTCGGGGAGCACCGAGCAGTACGAGCGGGCGTGGCGGTCGACCACGCGCGACTTCCGGATGCTCACCTCGGCGCTGGTCGTCGCCGCGCGCTCGCGGTTCCGGCCCCGGATCGTGCCGACGGCGGCCCGCAGGCCGGAGCTGTTCGGCTCGATCGTGGAGCGCCTCTCGCACTGATCGCGGCGGCGCTCCGCTCGCCGACTCGTCACGAATCGCGCTTGTTCGGCACGAATCGGGGGACCGGCGGGGCTCACGTGGGCGGCGGAAATGCATGCATACTCAAGCATTTAAAGCATGCTTAGACCCTGTGGAATCTGGTCTCGGAGGGGGTGGAACGAATAGTATGGGGTATTGACACCAGAATGCGATATTCGAAAGGCGCGACATGGAAGGATCCGTTCCCGGCCCGACCGGCGACCCGGTGCCCACTGCCAACGTCTCGAACACCGCGCGTATCAAGCGCCCGGTGAAGAAGCGGACGACCGTCACCTTCTACCTCACCGAAGCGATGCGGAACCGCGCTCGCGCGGCCTACCGCCAGACCTCCTTCGACGAGCGCGACAGCAGCTGGTCGGAGATGCTGAACAAGGCGCTTCTGGCCGAGGTGCAGAGACGGGAGCGCGCCTACAACGAAGGCCGCGCGTTCGTCGGCAACGAAGACCCGCTCACGCCCGGGCGGCCGATCGGCTTCTGAGCCTCTCGCGCCTCACCGGGCGTGGACATGGCGAGTTCCCGGCACGCCGGCGGCTGGGGAGGGCCGGCGTGCCGGGAAGTCTCACCTGTTGTCAGCGGGTGTGGTGCCGCCGACGGTTGCCGGCGGCGAAGGCCGCCATCACTCCGAGGAGGGCGAGCAGGGCGCCGAGGGCGCCCAGGCTGAGCGCGTCCGACCCGGTCGAAGCCAGGACGGCCGTGCGGTTCGCGCCGCTCGCCGAGATCATCGACACCGCGCCCACGGAGGCGACCGTCGTGCCGCCGGCCGACGTACCCGCCGGGTCCGTCGGGGTGGTGGGCGTCGTCGGGGTGGTCGGCGTGGTCGGCGTGGTCGGCGTGATCGTCGAGCCGGTGGTGCCGGCGTCGCCGAGGACGCTGATCGCGTTGCCGCCGATCGTCACCGGAACGTCGACACCGACCGGCAGGCCGATCCCGCCGAGCAGGCCGCCGCCGGTCGAGCCGCCGGTGTTCCCGGCGGTGGTCCCGCCGGTCGCCGGCGCGCTGGTCGAGGCACCGCTCGAGGTCGCGTCGCCCGCGACCGCGATAGCGTTGCGGCCCGCCGTCACCGGGACAGCCGCGTTCACCGGAGCCGCAACACCCGACAGCAGACCGCCATCCGAACCCGAACCGGAAGCCGTGGTGTCACCCGCGGCCGGAGCCGAAGCAGTCGAGCCCGAGGTCGACGCGTCACCCAGCACCGACACAGCGTTACCGCCCGCCGTCACCGGGGCAGCCGCGTTCACCGGCGCCGCAACGTCCGACACAAGACCCGTGCCGGAACCCGAACCGGAAGCCGTGGTGTCACCCGCGGCCGGAGCCGTGGCAGCAGAGTCGGAGGTCGACGCATCACCCAGCACCGACACAGCGTTACCGCCCGCCGTCACCGGGACAGCCGCACCGACCGGCGCCTGAACGCCCGACAGCAGACCACCATCCGAACCCGTGCCGGAAGCCGTGGTGTCACCCGCGGCCGGAGCCGAAGCAGTCGAGCCGGAGGTCGACGCGTCACCCAGCAGCGACACGGCGTTACCGCCCGCCGTCACCGGGGCAGCCGCGTTCACTGGAGCCGCGACGTCCGACACAAGACCCGTGCCGGAACCCGAACCGGAAGCGGTGGTGTCACCCGCGGCCGGAGCCGTGGCAGCAGAGTCGGAGGTCGACGCATCACCCAGCACCGACACAGCGTTACCGCCCGCTGTCACCGGGACAGCCGCGCCGACCGGCGCCTGAACGCCCGACAGCAGACCGCCATCCGACCCCGAACCGGAAGCCGTGGTGTCACCCGCAGCCGGAGCCGAAGCAGTCGAACCCGAGGTCGACGCGTCACCCAGCACCGACACAGCGTTACCGCCCGCCGTCACCGGCACAGCCGCACCGACCGGCGCCTGAACACCCGACAGCAGACCACCATCCGAACCCGTGCCGGACGAGGTCGCAGTCGAGCCGCCGGTGGAGTCCGAGGTCGCCGCCGAGTTCGACGAGGTCGCGTCGCCGAGCACCGAGACGGCGTTGCCGCCAGCGGTGACGGGGACGTCAGCCGCGACCGGGGCCTGGATGTCGGAGGCGACGCCGGACGCGCCGTCCGAGGTCGCCGCGGCGCCCGAGCCGGCGCCCGAGCCGGAGCCGGCTGGGGTACCCGATGCGTCCGAACCGGAGCTCGCCGCATCGCCGGCCACGCTGATCGCGTTGCCGCCGACGGTGACCGGGACGCTGACATCCGCCACCGCCTGGTCGCCGGTCAGGACGCCACTTATCGCGTCGGGCGAGACCGTCACCGAGGGCGCTGCCGGGGCCGCGGGAGCCGCAGCGGAGGAGTCGGTGCTGGTCGAGTCGCCCAGCACCGAGATGCCGTTGCCCGCGATCGACACGGGGACGGAGAGGCCGACGACCGCCTGGTCGCCGGAGGCGGTACCGCTGTCGGCCGGGGCTTCAGCCGCGTTCGCCGCAGCCGTCCCGGCAAGCCAGAGGCCGCCGACGCAGAGGGTGAACCACATCCCCCTGGAGACGTACTTGTTCATGGATCAAGCCTTTCGAATGAGTGTCTACGCCCGGGCACAGGGGTGCCGGGCATCGGTCGCGTGCTGCCGCGAGGGCAGCCACGACCCACTCAGTCGGGGCTGATGTCGTGGTCGGCGACGGGCGCCGCGGGGACGGTGTCGTCCGCGGGCGCGCCGCTGAGCCCGATCCGGTCGGATGCGTGCAGGGAGAAGCCGTCGGCGGTCGCCGCAGCGCCGGGCGCGGGCGCGCCGGGGCCGGCACCGCCGGACGAACCGGAGACGCCGCCGGGCAGACCTCCGCCCGACAGACCGCCGGGCGTGCCGCCACCGGGCGCGGCCGGGAGGCTGAGATCGTCACCGGCAGCCGAGCCGGCAAGGACCCCGCTCAGGGCGGCGGATACCGCTGCGGGAGCGGACGGAAGCAAGAACATGGGCGCGGCGACGGCGGGCGCGGTGGAGAGCGCGACAGCGGCGTCCACGCCCGGCCCCTGCGCCACGGACGAAC